>PPYE01186418.1_pt1 | contig 33000 bp, 29 predicted proteins | sample 1559881 | NCBI WGS metagenome assembly PPYE01 (sample SAMN08240022, study PRJNA423297) | Human gut metagenome, whole genome shotgun sequencing project.
AAGAGCGATAGACGGGGCTCGAACCCGCGGTCTCGACCTTGGCAAGGTCGCGCGTTACCAACTACGCCACTATCGCATAAGCGGGTGATGGGAATCGAACCCACGTATCCAGCTTGGAAGGCTGGTGTTCTACCATTGAACTACACCCGCACAGCTTGTTGTCTGTGCATCTCTGTCGCATCAACGAAGATTAGTATATATGATGAAACTGTATTTGTCAACACTAAATTTAAATTTTTTCTATTTTTTTAACAACATATACAAATCATCATCTGACAAACAATTTGTCACGCAGATAAAATCATCCGTTTCGCTGCTCAGCTCTATACCGAATAATTGCTATGCAGTTTATCAGAAGGAGCTTTCACTCCTCCTGATATAAGCAAATTTCCACCTGCTACTTATTACTTTCCACGCTGAAAGCCTGGACTTACTGTATATGATGGAACCTGTCAGGAAAACAAAATTTTACAGTGTTAACCAGAGATCAGTTCTCCCAATCCCATACATTCGTAGCTTCCACTGAACTTCTTGGTTTCTTAATCACAAGTTCAGGACTCTTCGCACTGACCTTGGTGTTTGCCGGAATAGATGCTGTAATAAAGGTATTACCTCCGATGATCGTATTCTCTCCTATCACAGTCTCACCGCCCAGCACAGAAGAGTTAGAATAAATCGTCACATTATCTCTGATCGTCGGATGTCTCTTCACATTGGCAAGCAGCTGTCCCTGACGGGTGGAAAGAGCACCAAGTGTCACACCCTGATACAGCTTCACATTCTTTCCAATCTCTGTAGTCTCACCGATTACAACACCGGTTCCATGGTCAATGAAGAAATATTCTCCGATCGTAGCACCCGGATTGATATCGATACCTGTATAACCATGTGCATATTCAGACATAATTCTTGGAATAAACGGCACATTTTCCAGATACAGAACATGTGCAAGTCTGTATACATAAATTGCATAAAATCCAGGATAAGAGAAAATGATCTCCTCTTTACTCTTGGCAGCCGGGTCACCGTCAAAACCTGCCTGCAGGTCAGTCAGCAGCATACGCTGAATTTCCGGAACATTTGCAAAAAATCGCTCTGTGATCTGCTCTGCATGTTCTTTGGCCTTCTGTTCCTCTTCACCCTGATATAAAAATGCAATCTCAATCTGCTCCTGCAAGCAGTCATACAGATCATTCAGGCGATATGCCACATAATGCTCCGGAAACACGCTGGCACTGGAATCCACACTGAAATATCCGGGAAAAATAATAGACCTCATATCTTTAATGAAGTTAATAATCTCTTTCTTATTTGGAAGACGTTCTCTGTCCTTTCCCAGAAAGAGTTCTTCTTTACGGTAAGTATCTGTCAGCTTCTCCACAGCCTCCAGAATTGTTTTCTTCTTATCTGTCATAATCGTCACCTATCTGCTTTCCTCGCAGCTGCTTATTATCCCCAGACAATAGCAATCCAGAGGGTACACAACCGCATTTTGTTATTATCTTATTACAGCAAAACCAATTCGTCAATAAAAAAAGAATTGACCTTTCCGTAGATTCCTTATATAATAAAAAACAGTTCCAGTTACACTTCAGAACTGTTTCTAATCTTAATATGGAGATGTACCCAAGAGGCTGAAGGGACCGCACTCGAAATGCGGCAGGCCGGGCAACCGGTGCGAGGGTTCAAATCCCTCCATCTCCGCTCTTTCTTTGTAAAATTCTTTATAATAAAAATGCACAATAAGCTTGACAATCGTTGCTTTTATATGTATAATTGCAACAGTAAAAGAAATTTTACAAGTTGGTTTTGATAGGGGATTGGTCAAATGGTATGATAGGGGTCTCCAAAACCTTTGGTGGGAGTTCGATTCTCTCATCCCCTGCTCTTAAATAGAAGTAATCAAAAAGATACTATATGAATCTATTATACTGATCCACATAGTATCTTTTTCAGGCAATCTACAATATTGTCAACAAATATTTCTTCTTAATCTTCTACTTTTCAATCTTCTCTTTTTTTCTGGGTCTTCTCCGCATTGCTGTATGCCATGGCATAAAAGATTTCCTGGGAATTGAGTTTGACATCATTCAGGCTTCTGTCTGCATAATTTCCTGTTTCTGTCAGTCTCTTTCCTTTTTCATCATCATTCATCATGGTCTCGAACATCCAGTCCAGACGTTCCTTTAATTTCTCATTAAGAACCGGAGCAGCCACCTCCACACGACGGACTGTATTTCTTGTCATAAAGTCAGCAGATGCAATATATATTTTTTCTCTTTCTTTTGTACCGAAACGGTAGATTCTGGAATGCTCCAGATAACGGCCTACAATACTTACAACCTTGATATTCTCTGTATATCCCTTAATCTCCGGAATCAGACAGCAGATACCTCTGACGACCATCTCTATCTTTACTCCTGCCTGAGATGCTTCCACCAGTTTATTGATGATCACCTTATCTGTCAGGGAATTGATCTTGATTCCAATATAGCCTTCCTTTCCCTGTTTCACCTGGTCGATTTCTTCCTGTATCATATCCAGAACTCTGTTCTGCAGACATTTCGGTGCAACCAGAAGAAGATTGGATTTCTCAACAACTTCCCCTTTCAGAAGTGCCGCAAACACTTCTGCTGCTTCTTTTCCGATTTCCTGGTTTGCTGTGATCAGCGACAGGTCTGTATAAAGTGCAGATGTTTTTTCATTATAATTACCTGTACCGATCTGTGTAATATAGGACACACCCTTATCTGTTTTTCTGGAGATCAGGCACAGCTTGGAATGTACTTTATATCCATTCAGTCCATAGATTACTCTGCAGCCAGCTTCTTCCAGTTTTCTGGAATATTCAATATTGCTTTCCTCATCAAATCTGGCTCTCAGCTCTACAAGTACAACAACTTCTTTTCCGTTTTCTGCTGCTTCCACCAGAGCATCTACAATCTGGCTCTTGTCCGCCAGACGATATAATGTCATCTTGATGGATACAACAGAATCATCCTTTGCAGCCTCATTCAGAAGATTAATAAAAGATCTGATATTTTCAAATGGATAGGATAACAGTACATCTTTCTTCATGATCTGTGGAATCAGGGCACTCTTGTCATCTAGCTCCGGTGTCATTCTGGGAGTTCTTCTCTGATAGAAAAGTTTGTCCTGGGCAGTATTCCTCAGATATCCCTGAAGTCCGAATACAAAGGACATATCAAGCGGAACCCTGGTCAAAAATACGTGTTCTTTATCCACATGAAGCTCCTTACAGAGTGAACTTATCATCTTTTTATTTAATTCTCTGGATAATTCCATTCTTACAGGATTCATTCGTCTTCTCTGCTTGATCAGATTCTCCATTGCATCCCTGTAATCCAGATCCTCATCATAAATGGTTTCTGTATCAATATCTGCATTTCTGGTAATACGGAGCAGCGCTTTCTCCCTGATCTCATAACTCTTAAACATTTTCGGCAGAAAATGAAGAATCAGTTCCTCTGAAAGCATGAAAGTCCCTTTTCTTGTAGGAATATCGATCAAACGTCTGAATACAGTATTACTGCAAGGGATAATAGCTGTTTTTGTTTTTCCACCCTTGCTCATCAGTGATGCCACTGCATAAATATTTTTATTTTTCAGGAATGGAAATGGCTGCTGTTTGCTCACAATATTTGCAGACAGATACGGTGCGATCTCCTGATCAAAATATGTTTCCAGAAGCTTGCCTTCCTCTGCCGATAATCTGTTAAAATTGATCAGACGCACTCCGTAAGGCTCCAGTTCTCCCATCAGCTGTTCATAGATAGCTGCCTTTTTCTGATCCAGATCTCTGGTGGCCTGAATGATTGCAGTTACCTGTTCTTCACTGGTCATGTTTGTTTTATTCTCACGTATTACTTCAGATGCTTCCATCTGATCCATCAGAGTTCCGACTCTGACTCTGTAAAATTCATCCAGATTTGACTGATAAATAGCGGCAAATGTCAGTCTCTCTGCAAGCGGAACTCTTGGATTTCCCGCCTCATTTAAAACTCTCTCATTAAACTTCAGCCAGGACAGTTCTCTGTTCATCATATATACAGGTACCGTAATTTCTTTTGTCTTTTTCTGTTGTTTTTTCATTCGGATAATTCCTCACTCTTTTTATTCGTGATATCAGTGGCAAAATTTATCAAACCTTTTGACTCTGACATCCCATAACGTTTAGAATTATAAACTTTGAATATCAATTCCATGGAATGTCCATGTTATATTTACGTAAAATTTCCAGTCAAACAAATAAATTTATCTGTTTCTCAATAAAAAAGTGATTTCTGCTATTCTATAGCAGTCCTTTCGCTACCTGTATTTTCTGTACGCTTCCCAGACTTACTGCCATACAAAGAACAGATAATACGAGTTTTGCTTATAGCATAGATGATTATCCAATAAAAAACAAGACTGCCCAGATTATACTTCGGACAGTCTCGCTTTTTATTTACTCATTCACCGGATTCACATGAACCATACAGTGTTTTACATTTTTAAAATTCTTCTCTATACTATGATGAACATTTTCCGCAATGTCATGTGCCTCATTCAGTGGAATCTCACCATCTGCTGAGATTTCAATATCCACATACATCTTAGAACCAAATAATCGTGTCTGGAGAAGGTCGATTCCCTTCACTCCTTTCACTCCCATGATCACTTCTCTCATGCTCTCTTCTGTTGCCTCATCGCAGGAATGGTCAACCATCTTATCAATTGCATCTCTGAAAATATCCACAGATGCTTTCACGATCAGTACACAGATTGCAACACTGGCAATCGGATCCAGGATCGGGAAGCCAAGTCTTGCACCCAAGATACCGATAAATGCACCAACAGAAGACATTGCATCTGAACGATGGTGCCATGCATCCGCCATCAGTGCACCGGAATTTATTTTCTTCGCAGCACTTCTGGTATACCAGAACATCCACTCCTTCACTACAATAGAAACAACTGCCGCAATCAGTGCCAATGTTCCGGGAATTGCAATGCTTGCTCCTGAAGTACTCTTAATAATGTTCTCAATTCCACTCATGCCGATTCCGATACCGGTTGCCAGAAGTAACCCGGACAAAATAATGGAAGATACACATTCCATCCGCTCATGTCCATACTGATGCTCCTTATCGGATTTTTTGCTGGATAAATTCACACCGACTATTACTACGAAAGTACTTCCCACATCAGATGCTGAATGAATCGCATCTGAGATCATGGCACCTGAATGTGCCAGAATTCCGGCAAGTAATTTAAATAAGGAAAGTAACAGGTTTACTGCAATACTCACACCTGATACCTTCATTGCCACCTTATGTTCCCATGCAGGCTCTTCCTTCTTAGCTGTCATGTTACTGTTTGTCTTGTCTGACATTGCTGTCATGTTTAATTTTTTTGTCTGTTCCATAACCAGGACCTCCTAAATTTTCTTTTCAAATATATAAGCTTTTGCACTTTCCTATATTTGAGTTTACAGGTTCTTCCTATGTCACATACATTGCGCCACAGTCAGAAAACATATTTCCTTTCTGTGACTTATCAAAGTGCGGTCTTACAGGGGTCTTTTTGTATTTCGGAACTGCACCTGTCTCAGAAAATCCTCCTAAAAAAATCCCTCTAAAAGAAAATCTTTCCAAAACATACTTTTCAGAAAACAAAAAGACACACCTGCGGAACATACACTGTCCCACAGATATGTCTGAAAATTTTCATATCTGCTGCCGCTTCGCGCGGCCCGGCCCCACGCCCTCGAGCATCTCGGGCATCGCCTGCTCAGTTTGTACTGTTGATCTCGCATTCTGTTGAATGTAATGCAGTGCAAAGAGAATTAATGTTACATATATCAATTCACAAATAGCATGATGTGAATCAAACAACAAGTCATATTATAATAGTTTTATAAGACTGTTTCTAATTGACTTTCACTGATGATACACTATAGTATATCGGTTAGTCAAGCCAAATGTTATTGAATTTTTTTATCATGATGAAACAATATTCTGCAGCCACACACCCTTCTTAACCAGCACAAATCCAATCACACACTTAATCAAATCTGCCAACTGCACACATGCATAAATCACAAGCACATGAATCCCTGTATAACGACTCAGCACAAACGCGATCGGCACACTGACGCACCAGATAAACACACTGTCAAACAGGAACGTAATAATCGTCTTTCCACCGGAACGCAGAGTAAAATAGGTTGCATGCAAAAACGCATTCTGCGGCATAAAGAATGCAGTGATCATAATCAGATACTTCGCCAGCTCCCTTGCCTCATCATTGGTATTATAAAGCATTGGAAACAGCGGCGCCATAACAAACATCACCATTGCCACACAGGTACAGCACATCACTGAGAACGCGATCATCTTGTTATCTGTATCTCTCGCTTTCTTCATATCTCCCGCACCCAGAAGCTGTCCCACAATAATCGCAACAGAATCTCCCAGCGCAATAAACACAATATTAAACACATTGTTGATGGTATTGGAAATATTCAGCGAAGCAACCACATTCAGCCCTCGAATCGAATAACACTGAGTCAGCATCGCCATGGCAGAAGCCCATAAAGTCTCATTAAACAACAGCGGTGTACCCTTGACCAGAATCTTCTTTGTCAGATTCGCAGGAACCTTAAGCGTGCTGTACAGCCCCTTTGCAAATGCATTCTTCTCCGTATGCCTGTGTGTCCAGCCTATTACAATTGCCGCCTCCACATAACGTGACAGCACAGTTGCGATTGCCGCACCTCTCACACCCAGTCTAGGGAAGAAAAATACACCATAGATCAACAGATAATTAAACAACAGATTCACACAGATTGCCACAACCCCGGCTTTCATTGGCAGAACAGTCTCTCCGCACTCTCTCAGAGTACTGGAATAAATCTGCACCATCATAAACGGCGGCAATCCCAACAGCATAATATCCAGATACTGCTTTCCATACTTAAGCGTATCTGCGATCTGCTGCATAGTACCCTCTCCCTGAAGATACGTACTGATCAGATTCTCTCCAACAGTAAAAAACAGCAAAATCGTCCCAATCGTCAGAATCACAGCCATCCAGAACTTATACCTGAATGTCTGCCTCACACCCTCGTGATCCTTCTGTCCAAAATACTGCGCCGTGAAAATACCCGCTCCGGATACCCCTCCGAAAATACACAGATTATAGACAAAAATCAGCTGATTCACAATGGAAGCCCCCGACATCTGCTCCGTACCGATCCGCCCGATCATAATATTATCCAGCAGACTCACGAAATTCGTAATTCCATTCTGAATCATGATTGGAACAGCCACAGCCAGAACCATCATATAAAACTTCCTGTCACCGATAAACTTCTTACGAAACGATGACCTTTCTTTCGTCCTCTCCATAAAACTTTTCCTCATCCTTCTTCACAAAAACAGACTGTCCCGAGACAGCCTTCGCCTTAAGCGTTGTATCACCTACATTACTATAAAACCCCCAACATTTCAACCCCATATCAATAAATTTATACTACCATTTTCTATTCCGTTTCTGTTCCGTTTTTTCTCCACTCCATATCCGATAACGCACTTCCATACTATCATTCACAGTACCAGCCAGTTCACAGCGAAAAAAAATAAATGTTTTTAACCACATCTACAGGGGGTGTAGCAACTCTTAGTCTTTGGAAATTTGCGTTATGTCAGAAAAATTCACTGTCTGAGCGAAGCGAGTTTGAATTTTTCTGGCATGGTTTTAGCAAATTTCCAAAGGCTTAGAGTTCCTGCCCCCACAGCCGTGGTTCAAAACATTTATTTTTCTTCGCGTCCCCTTTGAAATCATTAAAAAAGCTGTCGCTTTCCAAATAAATGAGGAAAACACGACAGCCTTTTCAAAAAAGTATTTGCAAGCCTATTTAATAGCACCCTCAACCATACCATTCATAATCTGCTTCTGAGCAAGCAGGAATACGATGATCATCGGAATCATTGCCAGGAGTGCTGCAGTAAGGATCAGATCCCACTGCTTAACATAAGAACCAACAAACGCCTGTACAGCAACCGGAAGAGTCTTAACCTTACCATTCTGTCCTAACATCAGAGAAGGAAGAAGGTAATCGTTCCAGATCCACATACCATTCAGAATAGTAACAGTAACAATAACCGGTTTCAGAAGTGGAAGGATAATGCGGAAGAAAGTTCCCTCAGGAGAACATCCGTCAATCGCTGCTGCTTCTTCCAGTTCATACGGAATACCTTTAATAAAACCAGTTAAGATAAATACTGTCATAGCACCACCGAATCCACAGTATGCAAATACAATACCAGGAACAGACTGAAGCATGTTGATTCCAAGGAATTTACCTACATCACGGAATGTAGAAACCAGAGGAAGCATAACTACCTGGAAAGGAATTGTCATGGATGCGATGAATGTCATGTAAATAGCTGTGGACCATTTTGTCTTGTTACGGCAGATAACCCATGCAGCCATACCACCGAATAAAGCAAGTAATACAAGGGAAACAACTGTAATGGTCGCAGATGTTCCGAATGCACTCCAGAAACTGAAGTTAGAGTTGTTGACAACGTTTGAAATATTTGTCTTAAACTGTGCAAAGCTTGCACCCACAAAGCTTACAGGATTTGCAACAATACCGTTTGCATTCTTAAATGTATTAATAAGTACCAGATAGAAAGGAGATAATATGTACGCTGCGATAACAATCGCAACAGCTGTAAGCACTACCTTTGGAGTTTTCTTCGTAACCATTACATTTCAACCTCCTTCTTATTGGAAATTCTAACCTGAATAATAGATACAGCAGCCAGGATAATGAAGAACAGAATAGCTTTCGCCTGACCAAGTGCATAATTGTTCTTAGAGATCGCTGTATTATAAATATTCAGAGCCAGCATCTGAGTACCGTTTGTCAGATAGTTTCCGAAGAAACTTGCAACAGAACCTGTACCATTTGTCAAAGCCATGTTAACATCGAACTGTTTGAATGCTGATGTTAAGGTAAGGAATGTACAGATTGTAATTGTAGCTGCAATCATCGGAATCTTAATCTTAAATAATGTTGTAACTGCATTTGCGCCATCGATCTGAGATGCTTCCAGTACATCTTTAGGTACCTGTGTCAGACCAGTTACATAGATCAGCATGATATAACCTGCATACTGCCAGATATAAACAACGATGATAGCCATCATAGCTGTGTTTGTCTTTGACAGAAGTGAAATATTATTTGTCATCTTGATCAGTACGTTGTTAAATACGAACTGCCATACATAACCAAGTACGATACCGCCGATCAGGTTTGGCAGGAAATAGGAAGCTCTGAAGAATGAGAGTCCCTTAATCTTAGAGGTACAGAGTAAGGCCAGCATAAACGCTACTACGTTTACCAGAACCATGTTCAGAACTACAAACAGAATTGTGATGATCAGTGACCAGAGAAAACTTGGTTCATTGAACATTGCCTTATAGTTTGCAAATCCTACAAATCCTGTCATCTTGATTCCATTCCAGTCTGTAAAGGAATAAAACACACCAAGGCATAATGGAATAATAACTGTTACTACAAATGTAAATAACAATGGAAATACAAATATAAAGTTAACGATGCTTCTGTGATGTTTTAATGTCGGGAATAAATACATTCCCAGTAAGATGCCGATTGCACCGATGATCAGCGCCGGACCTCTCCAGCCTGCTCCGCTTCCGGAAATATCCTGGATCAATGATGCTGCCAGTAAAATAATACCGGCGATCAGGCATACCATGGAAATTGCTTTTTTACTAGCACTGTTTGTATTCATTTTGCCTTCATCCTTCCTATTTCTTATTTCAAAGCAAAAATCAATGCGTCTTAGACTTTTTTGCGTACCTGGATAAAGGTCTGTCGGACCTTTACTCAGGTATGCAGCGCAAATAAAAGTGGGCGGCAACATAAGCGCCGCCCATAAGTTTCAATTATTAGTTTGCGTATGCACTCTGGATAACCTGTTCCAGTGTCTTAACGAATCCGGCTTCATCAAGGCTGCCAGATGCATAGTCAGCAAATACCTGACCTGTATAGTTCTGTGCAAGTCCTTCTTTCTGCTCTAACCAATGCCAAGCAGATGTCTTTCCAGCAGATACATAATCAGTGATTGTCTGAGCAAATGGATCATCACCAACGATTGTGCAGGACTTGAACGGGCTTACGAAACCAGCTTCTTTAACAAGAACTTCCTGAGCTTCATCTGTTGTCAGCCACTGAAGGAATGCTTCTGCTGCTTCTACATTACCATCTTTATATACTGACCACCAGGATGGAGAGTTTGTAAGGATTGTATCAATTCCATCTTCAAATGCGTATGGAATCATACCAACTTCGAAATTACCAGCTTCTTTATAAGCATCTGCATCATCACCTGTCATAGTTGCACCGATCCAGGAGCCCTGAGTAACGAATGCATATTTACCAGATGAGAAGTTAAGGATCTGCTGATCATATGTACCGGATACAAGAAGTGCCGGATCTGAATACTGATTCAGAAGACCTACAAAGTTAGCGAAATCTGTTAAACGATCTTCGTCAACCTTACCGCCATCATTGAGCATATCAATATAAGTAGTGTCATCTCTGTCAAGACCTGAATCCAGATAGTTTCCAAATAAGTGGTTACCTGTTGACCAGTAAAGGTTAACTGGTTCTGCTGCATAACCTACGACTGCTGTCAGTCCAAGCTCATCTTTCTTGGAATCAATTGTCTCAAATGCTTCTTTGATTGCATCAGGACCTGTTAATGTAGAAGGATCAATTCCTGCTTTGTCAAGGATGTCTTTGTTATAAGCAAGACCGATTGCTTCTGTTGTATATGGGAAACCGATTGTACCCTGGCTCTCATCAACATAAGCTGAATCTGTGTCAGAAGCCCATTCCTGATCACTCATATCTACTAAAAGGTCTGTCCAGTTAGCGAAGTCTGTAGCACCACCGTTTACGAAGATGTCAGGCATATTATCTGACTGATAGTATCCTTTCAGAGTACCCTGGATATCGATTCCGCCACCCATGGATTCGATTTCTACTTTAGTTCCTGTTTCTTTCTCATACATTTCAGCTAATTTCTTCAGCTGAGCGTCAACTTCGATCTTACCGTTTACAAGACGAATACTGTCACCGTCTGCTGCCTGTACGGATACTGCTGCCGGAACCATTGATGCGATCATAGATACTGCTAAAAGTGTTGCAAATACTTTTTTCTTCATTTTCGTCACCTCGTCATTTTTTTAACTGTTTCTTTTTACCTTTTGCGCATAAGGTTTTTTGATAGTTGTATAATACCACTTTGTTTCTGAAATAGCAAGACCTTTTTCGCATAAGTTTGAATTTTTTTATCTTTCTTTTTCGTCATTTGTTAAATATGCACAATTTATTTTTTCTATCTTATTACACTATGTCCAAAAAAGTGCTACTTTGAGGTCAAAAAAGTGCATCCTCTTTGAATTGTATCCTATGGCTTGTGCCTGTTTTTCCTTCGTCAGACAAGTAAAAACTTCTGCGCAGAACATTACGGAATAATTTCCTGTAACATAATAAAACAGCATTTCAGGTTCTGCACCCGAAATGCTGTTTTATTATGTCTTATTCATTTTGTATCCGTTTATGCTGCCTGTTCTTTTTTCTTACCGGTGACTGTAAGCAGATGACTTTTGATCAGTACCGGACGTACTGCATTGTAGATCACTGCGACCAGAATCACCGAAACAACTGCATTGAATAATGTCGCTACAGCACTCATTTTTGCAAGTGCCTGTGCCAGTTCCTGAGGCTGTCCGAGAATATACTGTTTGTAGAAATATCCTACGATCGGATCTGCCACAACATTAAATGCAAGACCTGCTACAGAAGCAATCACACTCCATTTGAAAACATATTTCTTATCTGTACTTTCATTAATCTTTGCAATCTTATGTGCTACCAGACCTGTGATCAGGCCAATACAGAATTTCAGTACAAATGTCTTTGGTGCGCCTGTGATATATACAGGATCCATCAGGTCTGCGATTCCCATTCCGATGGCACCGGATAATCCGCCGTATACACCGCCGATCAGAAGTGCTGCCAGTACGCAGAATGCATTTCCGATATGGATGGATGTTGCATCACCGCCCGGTACAGGGATCTTAATCTGCAGGAATGTAAAAGATACATAGCATAACGCAGCCATAAGAGCTGTCTCTGCAAGTTTTGTAATTGTGCTGTTCTGAGTATTCATAATAACTGTCCCCTCTCATATGATCTGATAGAAAGCTCATATCAATAAGCCAGATTGCCTGTTTGATTCTCACTATCAGATTTTTATATATTGACGCATCAATATGTTGAAGTTATCATACGCGAAATGTGTCATTATTTCAATGACCAATTTTTTGAATTTTTTAGAGGTCAGATTGGATATTATGTAAAAGAATCCTGCTCGCAGGATTCTCCGACTGCGGCGGGTCGCTTCAGCGACATAATTCCTCTCCGTCGCAGTGCGATCCTGCCCGGAGGGCCTTTTTGTGTTATAGGAACATTACGGAGTAATTTCCTATAACACAAAAAAGCCCTCCGTCTGCATGCTGCTCACATGAAAACAGAGGGCTTCATTATTCTATTTGCTTAGATTCTTGCTACGCCTGATTTTCTTGCTGCTTCTGCTACAGCTTTAGCTACAGCGTCTTTTACGCGTGGGTCAAATGCTGCCGGAAGAATATATTCCGCTGTTAATTCTTCGTCACTTACCAGACCTGCGATTGCATATGCTGCTGCAACTTTCATTTCATCGTTAACATCTGATGCTCTTGCGTCCAGTACACCACGGAAAAGTCCCGGGAAGCAGAGTACGTTGTTTACCTGGTTCGGGTAATCAGAACGTCCTGTGGATACCACTGCTGCGCCTGCTGCTTTTGCTTCGTCAGGGAAGATTTCAGGTACCGGGTTTGCACATGCAAAGATGATAGGATCTTTTGCCATTGTGCGGACCATATCCTGTGTCAGTGTTCCAGGTGCGGATACACCGATGAAGATGTCTGCGCCTTTGATCACTTCTGCAAGAGTACCTTTCTCTTTGTTGAAGTTTGTGATCTTAGCCATCTCTTCTTTGATCGGGTTTAATCCTTCTCTGCCTTCGTAAATCGCACCCTTTCTGTCTGTCATGATTACATTCTTAAGTCCCATGGACATTAACAGTTTGATGATAGCGATACCTGCAGCACCTGCTCCGGAAGTAACGATCTTCACTTCATCAAGCTTCTTGCCAACCAGTTTCAGCGCATTGATAACACCTGCAAGTGTGATAACTGCTGTTCCGTGCTGGTCATCGTGGAAGATCGGAATATCACAGCATTCTTTCAGTTTCTTTTCGATTTCAAAACATCTCGGTGCGGAAATATCCTCAAGGTTGATTCCTCCAAAGGATCCGGCCAGGAGGCTTACTGTCTTAACGATCTCATCAACATCTTTACTGCGGACGCAGAGCGGAATCGCATCTACACCGCCGAATTCTTTAAAGAGTACACATTTGCCTTCCATAACAGGCATACCTGCTTCCGGTCCGATATCTCCCAGTCCAAGTACCGCGGTTCCGTCTGTTACAACAGCAACTGTATTCCAGCGTCTTGTCAGATCATAACTCTTGTTTACATCCTTCTGGATCTCCAGACAAGGCTGAGCAACACCCGGTGTGTAAGCAAGACTTAAAGCATCTTTGGAATCTACTTTGGCTCTTGATACAACCTCAATTTTACCTTTTAAGTCATAATGCATTTTTAAAGATTCTTTTGCGTAGTCCATTTTGTTTTGGCTCCCTTCTGCACTCTTTTTTTGAGACGCCTACATTGTAACATTAACCCGGCTCAGATTCTACTGTTTTTCTGACCTTTTTTATCAAAATAACTAAAACCGCATCTTCCTGTAGAAAATTAGGAAGATGCGGTTTCAGTTATTGTACTTTATCATTTGATATCAGGTTCCAAAAGAAACTTATTATCATTATTTATCTGTATCAAAATGTACTTCCGTACCGGCAACTGCCCGTTCATCCAGAAGCTGTTTGAAGGTCTTGGTCTTTGCTTTCTCTTCGTAGTCATCGGACCAGTAGTAGCCTTTCAGCTCGTCCATATACTCATAGTAATCGCAAAGATAGATATATACTGTGGAAACATCTCTGTCCTGTATTGCATATGTGTCCGCATTACTGTTTGCCACTCCGCCATATGGCATGATATCTCCATTGGCATCCAGCATAACAGCAAAATATTTTGTTTCCGGATCCTGCATTTTCATAGTGATCTCAAATGGTGTTTTCGTAATGGAGAGAACACCATCTCCATTTTCATCTACCACATTTACATCCTTTTTAACCGTATCGGAAGTATTTTTCTCTACATCTACGCTGAACTTCCAGTCACCTTTTAGTGTCCATGAGTTATATCTGTTATTACCTTCATTTGCCTCAGGATACCGTTCAAAATACTCATTCCACATCTCAGTGAAAAACTGATGTTCCAGATTCTTCTGCTCTTCTGTCAGACTCTCATAATCTGCATCGTCTGTGCTGATTCCATGCTCTGCCATTTTCTGATTATATTCATCCCGCAGATCCTGAGGGATATCCGGGGTGGTATCCTGATCATCCGGAAGAGTACCCACAATGTCTTTCAGATCCAGCTCCATGGTAAACCGGTCAGGTACTTTTATGTCTTTGACATAATCACTGATTGCCGGACCTCCCACCTGAGGAAGCTTCGCATCACTGTATTCATCCATTCCCAGTGTCTGGGCTAACTTGTCAAAACTAAAATCCTCAGAATCTACATCAATCCCTTTTTCTTTGAAAAATGCATTACGCACTTCATAAAATTTTGTCCATCCTGCATCATCCACTGTCATATCTTCCACAGGAATACGCAAAACTCCTGCATAGGTGTTATCATCCAGCATTTTTCCATCCAGATAAGCATTGAACAGATTACTTTTTCCATCCATATAATCATATTTCACTGTAGAATTTTCGCTGAGCTTAACATTGGGTTTTCCATCAGATGTAATGAAAGTATCCGGGAATTTGTCCTCTGTATGGATTGTCATGGACAGGTACAGAGCCATTTCATTACAGTATACTTCTGAAAGCGTGACAGTTGTTCCATCTACTGTTTTACTGTATGATTCATTGTCTTTCGTTTTATCTGCATTGTTATTTTCTGTTGTATTCTGATCCTCAGCCTGAGCACTTTGAGGATTACCTCCGTCCTCCTGACTTTCATTAGTATCTGCCAACTCTGCATCTTCTGCAGAATCTGTCAACTGCTTTGCATATTTCGAATAATCACCATAAAATCCCATGGAATTACCGAGCTGCTTAAATACATTTCCAACCAGAGGGATGTTCTCTGCAAATGCCGGATTTGTGATACATACTGTTGAAAATACAGCTGCAGCTGCAGTCAGTCCCAAAGCTGTTTTGTATACTGTTTTGAATTTCTTGTGCGATTTTGCTGTTCCTGTGGATTTCTTTCCGGAACTTCCTGTTGATTTCTCCTGTAATCTTTGCACCATATTCTCTGTATTTTCCGTATGTCCAGAAGCTGCTGCCATTTCTCTGATTCTGGAAAATGCTTCGTTTTTTGCATCTTCTGCCTGCTTTGGCAACGGAAAGTCTGCCTGCATGATTTCCTCTATCACATTGTCATTTCTGTTATTCTTTTCTTTATCAAAATCCAACTTCTTCGCCATGAGCACTTCATTCCTTTCTTGAACTTACTGTTATGTTTCCTGCTGTTACTGATCCTGTTCTCAGATTTTCATTCTGATATTCTGCAAACCTTCTGCTATACCTGTGAATTCTCTGTTTTTCTTTTTTTTCTGCTGCAGTCTCTTCTTCTGAATATTATCTTCTGCTGAAGTATATTCCTGCTTTAGCTGCATACGGGCTCTGACCAGTCTGGTTTTTACAGTGTTTTCATTCATATTTAATATAGAAGCAATGTCTGCGATCCGAAATCCCTCTACATAATACAGAACCAGTATGATCCTGTAGGATTCGTCCAGCATTCCAAGCATTTCCTTGAACTCAAATTCCTCAATGGACATATCCTGTCCGGGGACTTCCGGAAGTTCTTCGGCTCTGCTGAAGTTTTTATAATGTCTGTGGATTTTATTGCATTCATTGATCAGGATCCGGATCATCCAGGTTTTGAAATATTCCGGATTCTTCAGTGTATGTATTTTTTCAAAGCAGGTAAGTATGGTATCCTGCATGGCATCTGCGGCATCCTCATCATTATCAAGGATTCCCCTCGCCACCTTGTACATTGCCAGAGAATTCTTTTCCATCAGTTCCAGAAATGCATCCGCATCTCCTGAGATGGAGCGTTTTACCAACTGTATCAAATGCTGATCCTCCTTGCTTAGAGTTTTATATGTTACTGTTTACTTCATGTCCAGTAGCTCTTATGTTTTTACAAATATGTTTCATTCGAATGAAGCTTTGTTGTTTTGTTTTACACTTATTAGATGGGGAATTATAAGGAAAAGTTTCATATCTTTTAAATAAATTTTCAGGTATCGGATTTTTATAGTTATTATAACTTCTCGTCCGCATATAATTGTAATACAAACAAATTATAATCTCTGGATTTTCCTACAAAAAAAGCGGCACATTTCTGCGCCGTTTTTTTATCACTCATAATCTTTCTTAACGTTTTCTTTTTATTCTTCAGCATTCAGCCTCTTCTGATACATAGACTGGAGCAGGAATTTTCCTGTCTCTGTTTTGAATACTTTTTCCAGCATGTTTCTCACATTGTTTCCGGAGAAATTACTCTCATCTGCATTTACCAGATAATCTGCTTCTATCATGATCTGATAATCAATACCATCGATTCCGGTTATTGTATGATGATGACTTACAATATAAGAAACACGATCTACAAATTCTTTCGGCAGATCTGAATATGCGAAAAATTCCTCTATCAGTGCCGCACTTTCTTCCTCCTGGTGCTTGCCGTTGGCATTTCCGTATTTTACTCTGCAGAGAGGGCAGGCAATATCATGGACAACCGCAGTAACCTCCACCAGCTTCTGCTGCTCCGGTGACAGATTTTCGCCTTCCGCGATTGTTTTTGCATATGCGTATACTTTCATGAAATGGTTGATGTCATGAAGATCTCCCTTGGAATACTCTACCATTTTCTTTATAACTTCTGCTACTGTCATGTTTTGTTCCTGCCTTTCTCTTACGGGTTTCGTTACTTATGCACTCCGTTCTCAGTAACACGGGTTTTGTTACTTATGCACTCCATTCTCAGTAACCGGGTTTATCTTATTCTGAAAAACAGCAGAATCTTTCGATCCTGCTGTTTACAATTATCAATTATTTGCAGAGTTCCTCTGCCATAGCCTCAATCTCCGCTTCGTTTGCTTCGCTTAAGGAAGAAGTGATCTTTACATTATTTTCCAGCCATGTAATGTTTTTGCTCTTTTCGAACATTCCCTGCATGATTCTTGCTGCTGCAGGTGCCCAGCTTCCGTTTTCGATGAGACCGATAGTGCGGTTCTGGTAGCTGCGTTCTGTAAGGTTCTCAATGTAGGTGCGCATAAATGGGAAAATATCTCCGTTGTATGTAATTGTGGCAAGTACCAGTTTGCCGTAACGGAAAGCATCTTCCACTGCTTTTGCCATGTCATCTCTTGCAAGGTCAAATACAGTTACTTTCGGGCATCCTTTTTCTTCCAGTTTCTGTGCCAGAAGTTCTACTGCTTTCTTTGTGTTTCCGTAAACAGATGTATAGGCGATCACAACACCTTCGCTCTCTACTTTGTAGGAGGACCAGATATCATATTTCTCAATGTAATGTCCCAGGTTCTCTGTGAGGATTGGACCATGAAGCGGACAGATTGTCTGGATATCCAGAGTTGCGGCAGCTTTCAGAAGCTTCTGAACCTGTGCACCGTATTTTCCAACGATTCCGATATAGTAACGGCGTGCTTCGCAGTCCCAGTCTTCTTCTACGTCAAGTGCTCCGAATTTACCGAAACCGTCTGCTGAGAACAGAACCTTATCAGTACTGTCATATGTAACCATAACCTCCGGCCAGTGAACCATTGGTGCAAATACGAAAGTCAGCACATGTTTTCCAAGTGTCAGGCTGTCACCGTTTGCAACCACCAGTTTCTTTCCGTCCAGATTCAGGTTTCTGAAGAAATTTCCCATCATAGTGAAGGTCTTGGTATTTGCAACTACGATTGTGTCAGGATATGCTTTCATGAAGTTCTCGATATTTGCGGCATGATCCGGCTCCATATGCTGTACTACCAGATAATCCGGTTTCGCACCGTCCAGGACTCTGGCTACATTTTCAAGCCATTCATCTTTGAAATTAGCATCTACGGTATCCATAACTGCGATCTTTTCATCCATGATCACATATGAGTTATAGGACATACCGTTTGGCACTACATACTGACCTTCAAACAGATCTATCTGATGATCATTTACACCTACATAATAAATATCATTTCCGATTTTCATGATAACATGTTCCTCCTTAGCGATATCAGGGCCGGTCAAATCCGGTTAAAAATTCCAATTTTTCATTTCTGAACCTATTATATCCACATTCATATCGTTCGTCAAGTCTCATACTGATTTATAAAATCAATTTCTCATCTATTTTATATAAAAATCTGGAAATACTTGAATATGTCGTAATTGTACAAATAACACTGAAAAAGACGACAGAATCATGAGATCCTGCCATCTTTCATTTCGAATACGGTATCAACGATATTCATAGTAGATTTTCTGTGTGATACAAGTACTACTGTCTTTTTCTCTGCGGCTTCCCTTAGGGATTTCAGGATGATTCCTTCATTCAGGGAATCCAGATTTGAGGTTGGCTCATCCATAAGTATCAGCGGACTGTCGTGCAAGAATGCTCTCGCAATTCCGATTCTCTGTTTTTCCCCGCCGGATAAGGTATCACCCAATTCGCCAACTTCTGTGTCGTAGCCTTTCGGAAGTTTCATGATGAAGTCATGGATGGAAGCTTTCTTTGCTGCTTCGATGATTGCCTCTCTGGAAGCTCCCGGGCTGCCAACTGCAATGTTATTGGCAATGGAATCGTGGAACAGATGAGTTTCCTGTGTCACGTAGCTTTCCATGTCTCGCAAATGTCTGGTTGGGATTTTTCTCACATCTTCGCCGTCTACAAATACACTTCCCTCGTTTACATCCCAGAAACGCATGAGCAGTTTCAGAAGTGTAGACTTGCCGGAACCGCTGGCCCCGTGGATACCGGTGATCTTGCCTGGTTCCAGTTTCAGGGAATAATCATCCAGGATTGTTTCATTTTCGTAAGCAAAGGTAACATGCTGTGCTTCTGCACCTGAGAATGCATTTACGCTGTTCTTTGCTCTGCCTGTTAAAATACCTCTCAAAATATATTTTTCTTTTTCCGGACTATTCTTTTGATTTCTTATATCCACATTCCCGGAGATTTCTTCCACCATCGGTGTTTCTTCCAATAAAGACAGAACTCTCTCTCCGCTTGCCAGCGTCTGATTCAGATTGTTGGACAGACTGGACAGTGCCACCACCGGTCCGAAAGAACCCATCATTGCAATGGTACAGGTCATGATTCCCTCGAATCCGATCTCTCCTTTTCCGTAAAGCCATACAGTCAGTGCCAGCATTCCAAAGGATGCCAGCAGAATCACCAGATTTGTAAATGATCTCTGAGTGCCTCACCCTTTTTTAACTTTTGTTCTAACTCTAAAACTTCTGTTCTGCACAATTCTATTGCATCATTACAGGTTTCCACATCATCACCATCTATCTCTATGCTATCGTCACCAGGATATCTGGTTGAAAAATAGAAACCATCTATCATTCTCATATGTGTCTGCGTATTTTTTTAAAACTCTGTTCCCATATTTCCTTTTAGAAATTTCATCAATCTGTTCAGACTATGTGTACGCAAAATATTTTCAAAATCTTTCTGTTGCATAGCATCATCCGGTTTATAGTATTCTGAGATCAGATGCTTCATATATTTTTCGCATATTCCCTGCGCCATGGCACCCATCATATTTGCAACTATCCCCGCATCATAAGAGGCTTTAAAATATTGAAAATCATTTTCTGCAAAATCAAAATAACTGTTCAAGGCCATATCTGAATTCCTTCCTTTCGCACATTTGTATAATACAGCATTTTGTTCCTTTTCCAGTCATCGCCAACTACAATTTTCAGATCCGTTTCTGCATCATCCAATTCCTCAGAGGATACTTCTGATTTTAGAAGATAAAGATATTTTTTAAGTTCCGGCCGGGAGCGGAATGACTCTGACAGTTCCAGAAACAGATCAACATCACTGCTATATTTCTCTTCTCCCCGTGCACAACTGCCATACAGATATATTGTCTTAATATAAGGCCTTATGCATGATGACTGAATAGTTCGTAAAGCATACTCCGCTGCATCTCTCTGCCGTTTTGATCTGATACATGTCAGCATTTTCTATCTCTCCGTTTTCTCTGTATATTATTTCCAGATTATACTTACATTTTCTGCTTCAGGATTTCTTTGTAAAAAAATTATAACATTCCTTATCTTCTATGTCTATCTTCCATTTATCTGGTGAAAAATTAGAGTGTATTATTGTTACTTTCTTTTATTTTCCTTCAAAGATCTGAGCGATCGGTGAATCTGCAGACAGTATCACTGTTTTGTCCTCACCTTTCATAGATGTCTTCAGCGCATCCAGGCTTCTCACAAATGAATAAAACTCACTTCTGTCCTCTTCTCCATAAGCCTGCGCAAGAATTTTCATATATTCCTGCTCCCCTTCCGCCCCCAGGATCTCTGCCTGTTTTTTAGCATCAGAAATCTGGATTGCTACTTCTTTGTCGGTTTTATTTCGAATCACCTTTGCTTCAGAGTTTCCCTCTGCCTTGTAAGTCGCTGCAATATTATCTCGTTCAGAAATCATTCGTTCATACACAGCTTCCTTATTATCATCCGGCAGATCCAGCTGCTTAGTTTCGAATTTAAGAAGCTCAATTCCATACTGATCCATGTTTGTTCCTATTGCCTCCATAACCATATCAGACAGTTCTCCGTCACGACTTGTGATCACCTGATCCTGTGACATACTGCTGATCGCATTTTTAGTGGCATTATACACAGCAGTATTAATTCGGCTTTCACCACTTTCCACAGAAGAGTTTAATGTCTGTGCAAATTTAAGCGGGTCGCTGATTTTCCAGAGAACATAGCTGTCGCTGATCATCGTTTTCTTATCTTTTGTAATTACATCAGATGCTGCCAGATCATACAGCAATGTTTCCTTTGGCAATGACTGTGTACTCTCTATAAACGGAATCTTAAAACTGATTCCCGATGAGCTGATCACCCTGTCAACCTTACCAAACTGACGGATCAGCTTATATTCATTTTGCTGAGTTACTGTTACCGACGCTCCGACAGCTACAACCACTGCAGACACACCAATTAATATTCCAATTTTCTTACCGTTCATAAATTAGTCCTTTCCAAATTATATCTCTATCCTTCGTATTTCATTTACCAAAACACTTTTATATGAAATATTTTCTGTCATTTCTTTATTCGTTCTCAGAATCATTTATATTTTGTGTATCCTGAGCACTCTGCGGGTCTGTGTTCAGTGTTTCTGTCGGATTCTCTGAACTATCCCCTGTAAAAGAATCTAACGGCAGAACCTTCTGCACTCCATCTCCATTATCAATCACAATCTTCATTCCCGGCAGCACATCTTCCATTGCCTCATAGAACATACGCTTCTTTGTGATCTCCGGATTCTTAACATACTCCTCATACATGGCATTAAAACGTGCAACCTCAGCTTCCGCTTCATTAATCCTTACCTGCTTCTGCGCCTCAGCATCCTGAATGATCTGGTCTGCTTCTGCCTCAGCCTCCGGAAGCTTTTCGTTTCTGTATTTATTGGCATTATTCAAAGCAGTTTCTTTTCCCTGCTTGGCAGTTTCTACTGCTTTAAATGCTTTCATAACCTCCTGTGTGGGCGGTTCTGAATCCTGGATTGTGATATTCACAAGCTGAATCCCCAGATCCTGTTCCTCCATCTGCTTCAGGATCATTTCTTTAATCTTACTCTGGATCTCACCTTTTCCGGTGGTAAGCACTTCATCCACATCATAACTTGCGATTACTGTACGGATACAGCTTTGAGAAATATTTTTCAGAATATCTTCCGGTTCCTCTGAATTATAAAGATATTTTACCGGTTCTAAAATTCTGTACTCAACAAAGAAATCTACATCAATAAAGTTATAATCCGAGGTAATCATAATGCCCTCATTCTCAACCACCGAATTATCTCCCATACTATATCCAATAGGAAATCCCTGGATCGTTGTATTTACTTTCTGTACTTTCTGTATAAAAGGAAGCTTAAAATGCAGTCCTGTTTCTGCCACTGCCTTCGGCACTCCGAAAGTTGTCAATACTGCCTGTTCCTGCTCCTGGATCTGATAGGTAGCATCTCCTGCAAGCCCTGCAATAATCACCAACCCTGCTGCTCCTATTACAATACGTTTCACATGTTTTCCCGGCTTCTGTAATTTTTTAAATGGATTTACTCTTTCGTTCACTTTTCTCCTCCGTTTCACCATTTGACATAATTAAATTTTTTGCTTCTAAAAATTTCTGAAGAAAAGAAAAAGACTTTCATTTCAGACATAACATGAGCTCTTCTCTTAATGTCTAAAACAAAAGTCTTGCCGATTATATCATAATGCGGGCATTCTTAATCTGCCGTTCTGACGCATTTATGTACCATTTATAGGAAAAACAAGTCCAGTTCTTCATAACGATGGCCGCTACTCCCTTTTCTTTGAGCAGCATCATATCATAACTATTTACAAAATGCAAGAAATATTTTTCTCAAACGCCCCATACAGTCCTCAGCGTTTCCAAATCCTTATTTATAATTTGCATCTGATTCTGCTCATTACATTTTCTCAACGGAAGCAGGTTATAATAATTCTCAATGATGATCCATCCTTCATAGCCATGTTTTTTCAGGATTTCCATCTGAGGGAAGAAATCTGTGTTTCCCTCTCCCAGCAGACAGCCGCCTGGTTCATTGATACCATCTTTTACATGAAGCTGACTATCCATATATGGATAAAGTCCCTCCAACTGTTCGCACTGATCCATGTTAAAATTAAATTTGAAATTCTGTGTATCAAAGTGTATTGTCAGATTCGGCATATTAATTTCTTTCAGAAGCTGAATCTGTTCTTTATAATCCAACGCATTTTCTGTCATAACAGTAATATCTTTCTTTTCTGCTTTTTCGCAAATAAATCTCAGTGCATCCTTTGTTGCTTCTACATGAGATTCTTCTGTAATCAGATTTCCAAGGAAGTTTGGAACCATGATCTTGGATATTCCTATTTCTACTGCTACCTGAACTGCCAATTCCATCTGGTCATACGCGATCTTTCCATTCTCTGTATCTTTTCCATGGATAAATTCATGATCCATCACATCATTAAGAACAATAGACGGATATTCAATTCCTAACCTGTTTCCCTCTTCAAGATACGCTTCCTGAACCTGTTTCTGAGCTAACGGATAACCCCATTCATAACTTCCAAGTTCAAGTTGAATTCCATCTAGTCCAGCTTCCTTTGCAATCTGTGGTCCAAAATATCCACCACCAGGAAGTCCCCATGCCACACAGCCAAATTTAATCTTTTTCTCCATATACGCCACCTACTCTAAATTTGCATGATGCTTAAACATTTCTTCTTCTGTTTTTCCAAGTTTCTTCATAAGAATCATAATAACTGCATCATAAACGATCCAACTCATCTGTTCAAACGCATTTCCCATAGGCTGAGCAGATTCACTTGTATCTTCCAGATTACTCTTTGGAGTTGCACCCGGGATTACGATACAGCTTTCACATACCTTACCAATGGAAGCTTCCGGATGAATTGTTACTGTCACAACAGATGCTCCTGCTTCTTTTGCTTTATTTGCCATAACAATCAAACTGTCAGTTTCTCCTGAACCTGAACTGATAATAAGAAGATCTTTTTTTTCAATTGCCGGTGTTGTCGGTTCTCCCACAAAGAATACTTCCAACCCCAAATGCATCAGGCGATTTGCAAACCCTCTTGCTACAAACCCAGAACGTCCAGCTCCTGCTACAAAAATATGCCTAGCTTTAATAATCTCATTAGCAAACTTTTCAAGTGAAGAAGAAGAAATATGTTTTGCATTTTCTGTCAATTCTTCAAGAATTTCCTCCAGTATAACTGAATTTTCCATTTCTATCATCTCCTTTTCCATTGCCTTTTTATTCAGGCTTTTATTTTTCTGGAAAATTTGAATCCGGTCTGTTTAAACCAGTCAATATAAACTGCAATCAGAATTACAATACCCTGTACAATATACTGCCAGGAAGAGTCAATACCAAGAAGGTTCATACCATTTTTCAGAACACCGATTACAATTGCACCGATAACAGTTCCTGCGATGGTACCACGACCTCCGTTCATACTTGTTCCACCAAGAACAACTGCAGAAATCGCATCCATTTCAGCTCCGTCTCCCAGTGTCATCATTGCAGTAAAAGTACGTCCTACTGTAAGGATTCCTGCTAAAGATGCAAGTAACGCACTATATACAAATACGAAAAATGTAACCTTTTTTACATTAATACCAGAATATTCAGCAGCCTGTTTATTACCACCAACTGCATAAATATGACGGCCTAATTTTGTTTTATTAAGGATAAAAGAAGAAACTGCAATTACTGCAACAATACAATATAACTGAATCGGAATTCCAAAGATAGTACCCATTCCCCAAAAAGTATAGCTGTCATCAAGAACAGAAATTGTCTGAGCCTTTGTATAAACACGGGCAATACCACGACCGATATTCATCATTGCAAGAGTAACGATAAATGCCGGAATATTTGTAGAAGAAACAATGTAACCGTTAATAAGACCAATTACAACTCCAGCAAGGATTCCTCCAAGGATACCAACATAAACAGGAAGTCCATTCCATGAAATGAGTCCTGCACTGATACATCCTGAAACCGCAATTACTGATCCTACAGAAAGATCAATTCCTGCAAGCAGAATTACGAAAGTCATTCCACATGCCAGAAACAAATTGATTGTAATCTGTCTGACTACATTAAATAAGTTTGTAACTGTTGCAAAACTGCTGGTTGTAAAACTTAATACAACGCAAAGAATAACCAGTCCCGCAAGAATACCCATATTAGATTTAATTGTCTGTATTACAGATAAATTTTTCCAGTTTTTATTTTCCATAATCGTCACCCTATTTCCTTTGTCGCAAACGCCATAATTTTTTCCTGATTAAATTCATTTCTGTTCAATATTCCTGTGGTGTGTCCCTGATTCATTACCACAATACGATCGCACATGTTAATCAGCTCCGGCATCTCCGAAGATATGAAAATAATTGATAAACCTGTTGCTGTCAGATCATCAATCAGATGATAAATATCTGATTTTGTTTTTACATCAATGCCTCTTGTCGGCTCGTCCAGAATAAGAATTTTTTCTGTGACCAGAAGCCATCTGCTAATAATAACTTTCTGCTGATTACCTCCTGAAAGCTTTCCTATTTCCTGCTCTATAGAGGAATATTTTGTCTGCATAACTTCATCAACATATTTTCTGGCAAATTCAATTTCTTTCTTCCTGTTATATCGGCCTTTTTTCAAAAATTTGTCCAATATTTCAATCGTTGCATTAAAACGTATTCCCTGGATCGGATAAATTCCTGACTGCTTTCTGTCTTCCGGAACAAGTCCGATTCCTGCATTTATTGCAGTTTTTACATTTTTAATATCAACTTCTTTATTTTCAATATAAATATGTCCGCTATCCTTATGACGAAGTCCAAAAATACATTCCATTGTTTCACTTCGTCCGGATCCAACCAGTCCTGAGAACCCAAGAACCTCTCCTCTTCTCAGTTCAAAATCAACATTTTTTACTTCTTTTCCAGAAGCAAGTTTTTCTACCTTGAGAATAATATCATCTGAATAGTTTTCATGTTTCTGATACAAATCTCCAAGTTTTCTTCCAACCATGAGCGCCACCAGATCATCATGTGTGGTCTCTTTTGTAACTACTGTATCGATATATTCACCATCTCGCATAACTGTGATACGATCAGTGATTGCACCCAATTCAGCCATTCGATGACTAATATAAATAATTCCAACATTCTTTGCTTTTAAAGCTTTGATCGCCTCAAAAAGAGCATCTACTTCATTTTCTGTCAAAGATGAAGTCGGTTCATCCATAACGATTATTTTTGCGCCAAAGGAAATAGCGCGAATAATTTCTACCATCTGCTGCTGTGCAATATTTAAATCTCGGATAAATTGAGTTGATTTCAGATCAAGGTGCATAGAATCCAAAAATCCCTGCGCCATTTCATTCATTTTCTTTTTATCGACAGTACCTGCTTTTGTTTTTGGTTCCTGTCCAATAAAAATATTTTCTGAAATTGTCATATCTGGAATCAACATCAGTTCCTGATGTATAATACGAATTCCGTGCTCTTTTGCGCTCTCAACACCTGTAATTTCTACTTCTTGTCCATCAACCAGAATCTGTCCGCTGTCTTTTGTATAAACTCCACCGAGAATTTTAATCAATGTAGATTTTCCGGCACCATTTTCACCTAAGAGAGCATGAACCTCACCTGCTTCCAATTCCAGGTGATTGTCCTTCAGCACAGAAACTCCGGAAAAAGACTTACAGATATTTTTCATTTCCAATAAATGTGCCATAAATTTTCTCCTCTAAATAACAAACATTTCCCACCTTTTTCTATATGGGGCAAAAATGGGTGCAGCCTGCGCTGCACCCGCTCAGATTTACTGCCAGTCAGCGTCTAAATATTCATCAATATTTGAAGAATCAATTGCAAACGCAGGTACATCTACTTCGAATTCTTCCGGTTTTTCCCCTGCGATAAGAGTTTTAGCTGCCTTATAGCACTCTTTACCAATTGTAATCGGGGACTGAGCTGCTGTCATACGATAAATGCTGTTGTCTTTAGCAATTACTTTCTTAGCTTCTGGAGCACCATCAACACCGTAAACATATACTTCTTTTCCAGCTGTCGTAAGTGCTGCATATGCCCCCATACCAGCCTGGTCATTAATGGAGAAGATTGCCTTTATATCTGGGTTAGCCTGGATGATATCACTTGTGATTGTCTGTCCTTTTTCTACAGTTCCCTCTGCATCAAATGTTGCCACGACATCAAATCCTTTTCCTTCAATTGTATCTAGGAATCCCTGTTCACGATCGTTGCAGGCATTGTTTGCAGGATAATCAAGAACTGCAATTTCTCCACCATCCGGGAAATCTTCAATCATTGCTTCTGCACAAAGTGCACCAGCCTGATAATTATCAGTTGCAACATAAGAACCAACCAGATCAAGATTAGATACAGAAGTATCAAAGTTTACTACTGGAATCCCTGCTTCGTCTAATTTCTGCAGTGCAGGTTCAATTGCATCTTTGTCAACTGGATTTAAAAATACTGCTGAAACACCCTGTGCAATAAAGTCTTCAATAATCTGAATCTGTTTTGCGCTGTCCTGCTGAGCATCCACTACAACTGTTTTATTTCCATCAGCTTCTGCTTCTTCTGTGATGGAATCTGCAACTGTTTTAAAGAAATCCGATTCACACCAATATGTAACTCCATAAGTCTGTCCACCATCTTCAGCTGCAAAAACACTTGCCGGAATTGTTGTTACTGCCATTGCTGCTACGCCTGCTGCCATCATAAGTTTTGTTACCAGTCTTCTTTTCATTGTAAAGTCCTCCTGATTTTAAATAATTTATATAGTTTTTGTCTAAAGCTCATAGAGAGCATGTAGATTCTCTTTTATGTTCTCATAAAATCTGTCATAAATTTTATGGAACTTCTCGTATTCCTCTGCTTCTTTCAAATCGCATTCAGTAATTCCATCTTCTTCAATAAAAGCATCGCATGCTTCCTGTATCGAAGAATAAATTCCAGCTCCAACTCCGGCCAGAATTGCTGCACCGTATGCCGGTCCCTCTTCCTGCTTCAATGTATGTACATCGCATTTATAAAGATCTGCCATAATCTTTCTCCATACAGGACTTCTGCTTCCGCCTCCGCATGCACGCATGGACACAACCTCTGTTCCCAGTTTCTTCAAGATTTCATTACAGTCTGCAAGGGAATAAACAACGCCTTCCATAATTGCCCTAAGCATATGTGCCTGTCCATGTATGATATTCAGTCCGATAAATGCACCTCTGTATTTGGGATCAATATGAGGTGTTCTTTCGCCCATCAGAAATGGCAGATAAATCAATCTTTCGCTTCCTAACGGAATATCTTTTGTAAGTTCATTTATCTTGTCATAAAATGATACATTTTCCTCTTCTGCTTTCTGAATCAAATCCCGACAGAAATTATTTTTCATCCATTCAATCGAAAGACCTGCCGACTGAGGACCTCCCATTGTATGCCAGCACCCAGGCACTGCACAGCAGCACAAATGAAGTGCACCTTCAGGAATTTCCTGATATTTTTTCAGATGAGTATATACAATACTTGAAGTACCTATTGTTGTAAAAGCCTGCCCCTCTCTTACAATACCTGTTCCAATTGCTGCACAGGCATTATCACTTCCTCCGGCAACCACAACTGTTTCTGTTGATAATCCACACTTCTCTGCAATTTTCGGTAAAAGGTTTCCAACAACTTCCGGTGATTCATACACATCTCCAAGAAGTTCTCTGTCTACTTTCAAAAAATCAAGAATTTCCTGCGACCAACATCTGTTTTTTACATCTAACATCTGCATTCCACTGGCATCTGATGCATCTGTCGCATACTTACCAGTAAGAATAAAGCGGACATAATCTTTTGGAAGCATAATGTGTCTGCACTTTGCAAAAAGCTCCGGCTCATTTTCTCTTATCCAGAGGATCTTTGCTGCCGTCCATCCTGCCATTGGCGGATTCGCTGTGATCTTCATCCATTTTTCCATTGGCAGTTCCAGCATTTCCTCTACCTGCTTCGTAGCTCTCTGGTCACACCAGATAATGGATCTTCTTATAACCTGATTCTCCTCATTCAACATCACAAGTCCATGCATCTGACCAGAAATTCCAATTCCCCGCACATCTTTTCCATTAACCTGACCTTTTTCAACTACACTTTTAATTGTTGAAATCGCTGCTTCTGACCAGTCTGATGGATCCTGTTCTGCCCATCCGTTTTCAGGCTGATACATTGGATATTTGACAGACGCTTCGGCTACGATTTTTCCATTCTGATCTACCAGAATCGTCTTTGTCGCACTGGTTCCCAGATCCACTCCAATTACGTATTTCATCTTATTCCTCCATGGCTGCCTGTTGCTTCATATTGGCAATGTTCTCTGCAAGATTTCCATTAAATAATGCCTTTCCTGAAACAATGATATTTGCTCCGGCCTTTATTACTTTTCCTATATTCCCACAGTTGATACTTCCATCAACTTCTATATCTTTCCACTCTCCGGTATCTGTTGACCGTCTTCTGATATCTTTTATTTTGTCAAGTGTATCTTCAATAAAGTGCTGGCCATCTCTTCCCGGATGAACGGTCATAACCTGTATCACATCTGCAAGCTTCCAGATTTCTTCTGTAAGAACTTCTGCCGAGGTTTCCGGATTCAGAACAATTCCTGCACGAATTCCACATTGCTTTATTTCTTTTAAAGTTTCTGCTACATTGCTGCAGGCCTCATAATGAACAGATATTACATCAGCTCCAGCCTCCTGCATTCTTTTTACAAATCGAACAGGTTCATTTACCATCAGATGAACATCAAATACCAGATCAGCTACACCTTTCAATCCATGAATCATTTTCATTCCACATGCCAGATTCGGTACAAAGCTTCCATCCATTACATCTATATGAACATATTCAGCTCCGGATTTTTCCATTGTTTTTAATTGTTCTCCCAGGCATTTATAGTCTGCTTCCAGTAAGGACGGTGCTATAATGCACATTATTGATCACCTCGTTTATATTTTATTACAGTCAATTACTGTCTGAATTTTCTGAAGTTGTTTTTTATAACCTTTGTTTATTTTCGTCGTATATCCCAGATAAAGTGCATCCAGTATAAACTGATCTGAAACTCTTCTGGTTACTTTATCTCTTCCCACTGTCAGGTCATTTACTGCCGTAAATAAACTGATATCTGTATATCTGAGAAGAGGAGATTTATTCATTTTTGTAATACTAATTGTAACTGCACCTCGCTCTTTTGCGATTTTCATTGCCTCTACTACATTTCTGGATCTACCCTCATAAGAGACAGCTAACGCAACGTCTTCACTTGTAAGATTGCCTGCAGTCATCATCTGCAGCATTACGTCACTATGTACGGAACACGGAATCCCCAATCTTCCAAATTTCATGTATGCCAGCTGACATACTGCAAAGGCATCTCCAACACCGAAGAAATGTATCTCTCTGGCTTTAAGAAGAGCATCCAATGCTTTTTCATAATTTTCGTCATCTGCCAAAACTAATGTATCACTCAACATCTGTACATTACTCTGATAAACCTTTTTCAAAATCGTCTTCATATCGTCTGATACTTTAATATCTTCTGAATGAATTTCCATTCCTTCTGCCAAAGCTCTGATGAAATCCTCCTTCATAGAAGAATATCCATCATATCCCATTCTTTTACAGAATCTGATAATTGATGCTTCACTGCTTCCTGATTCTCTTGCAATCTCTGCAAGCGTTAAATGTGTAATTGCTTCCGGGTTTTCAAGTAATGCAGATGCTATTGCTTTCTCTGCTCTTGGTAACGACGGTAACAAAAATCTGATGCGAACAAATAAATCATTCATATGGCGTGCACTCCATTTCTACTTCATTTATTTAATTTCACTTTGAAGTTTTTTGTTGATTAGAATATAGCATTCTGTTTCAGTGAAGTAAATATCTATAAATATTTTTGTATATTTCCACGTTTTGGCGTGTGTTTTTTGTTGATTACATCCAATTTTTTGGTTGATTTGACGTTTTTACATTTTATTTCACTTCATTTTGAAATTTACAAACACTTAAATACTTCATTTTATTTTTGTAATACGAAGTATAAGCTATAAATATATATAATACCTGTATTCATTTCTATCACTTAGATTCTTTTTTACCTCGACATTTTTTTGAAATATTTCAGAATAATTTTTAGCGATGATCCCTGCTCTCTTTTGAGAAACAGAGCTACTGACTACTGACAAGAAATATTTTTACGTAAACTCCATAACATGTTATACTTACTATACAATGCTAAGATAAATATCTATCTCAGCCCAATACCAGGAGGATTAATTCATGAAAGCATACGAACGCTTATTATCTTATGTAAAAGTATTCACTCCAAGCAGTGAAGAAACCGGTACTTCCCCATCTACACAATATCAGTTTGACCTTGCCAGACTGCTGGTTCAAGAATTAAAGGAACTGGGTGTAAAAGATGCCGATGTAGATGAACATTGCTATGTCTATGGACATATTCCGGCAACCAGAGGATATGAATCCCGCCAAAAACTGGGCTTTATCGCTCACATGGATACAGTCTCTGATTTCTGCGATCATCCGGTTACTCCGGTTATCACTCCGAATTATGACGGCAAAGACCTTGCACTTGGAACCAGCGGCAGAATTCTCTCCCCGAAAATGTTCCCTCATCTCTCCACATTAAAAGGCAGAACTCTCATTACTTCCGATGGAACCACCATCCTCGGTGCAGATGACAAAGCCGGAATTGCCGAGATCATGACAATGATTGAGACCCTCAATGACAATACTATTCCGCATGGTCCCCTCTGTATTGCATTTACCCCGGATGAAGAAATAGGAATGGGACCAGCCCATTTTGATATAAAAAAATTTGGAGCTGATTTTGCTTATACACTTGATGGTGATACAGAAGGTGAAATCCAGTATGAAAACTTTAATGCTGCCAAAGCAGTAGTAGAATTTACCGGTGTAAACGTACATCCAGGTTCTTCTAAGAATACAATGGTCAACGCAGCACTTGTTGCCATGGAATTCAATTCCATGCTCCCTTCCGCTGACACGCCAAGAGATACAGAAGACTATGAAGGATTTTTCCATCTCTATTCCATAAAGGGAGATGTCTCACACGCTACTCTCGAATATATCATTCGTGACCACGATGCAGCTTCTTTTGATGTCCGTAAGAAGAGTATGGAACACATCACTAAAATTTTAAATGAAAAATGGGGAAAAGGAACTGTCTCACTTACCATCACAGAACAGTACCGAAATATGAAAGAAATCATCGACACCTGCATGGAACTGATCGAGCATGCAACTGCAGCATGCAAGGAATGCAATATCTCGCCGCTTATCACCCCGATCCGCGGAGGCACAGACGGTGCCCAGTTAAGCTTTATGGGACTCCCATGCCCGAATCTCGGAACAGGAGGGCATGCTTATCATGGACCTTATGAACACATTACTGTTGAAGGAATGGATATTGCTGTAGAGGTAGGATTAAAGATTATCGAATTATTTTATAAATAATTTCGATTACAATATCCCCTTGTTGTTATTTTAACCGCTAAATTAATCTTAAATAATTTTGCGATTAACGTAACAACAAGGGGATTATCTATAAACTCGGAATATTTTTTATATTTTTACATACAAAAAAACCAGCTAACTGTTAGCTGGTTTCTCATTGTATCTTCAAAACTACATACATGCTGACATTTCCTTGAGATTCATTCTTCCTGCGATTCTTGGTCAAGCCCTCACCCGATTAGTAACAGTCAGCTCCATGTGT
>PPYE01585043.1_pt1 | contig 32982 bp, 32 predicted proteins | sample 1559881 | NCBI WGS metagenome assembly PPYE01 (sample SAMN08240022, study PRJNA423297) | Human gut metagenome, whole genome shotgun sequencing project.
AGTTTGTAGGGATTTTTTGCGCAAAAATACTGTCAGCTTAATTTGTCAACATAATATATCTGATTTTGAAACACGCCAATTTTTTAGTATATAAAAACCTGCCTTCACAGTTTAACACATCTGAGGAGGCAGGTTTTTTCTTTTTCTTTTCAGAATGTAGTGCCTTAAAAAACCAGGAGGAGCCGCGTCGGATTCACACCCCCGGCTCCCATCCGGCGCGGCTCCTCCGTCCCCTTATTTTAAATCACCCCTTCATTCTTCTCCTCCAACACCCGTATCCCATGATAAAAAAACTCATTCAAAGGCGTCTCCACCCCCACTTCCTTCCCCATTCGAATCACAGCCCCCGCAAAAATATCCACCTCTGTCTTCCTCCCCGCCTCAATATCCTGCAGAGTCGACGGTTTATTCTCATAAGGAATCCTGGGAAACACCTTTCTCTGGGCCACAATATCCTCCTCGGACAAGGGAATCCCCTTTTTGTTCGCGATTGCCACCACCTCCCGCATGGCAGCCTCCCGGATCGCATTGGCATGTTCACTGACTACCCATGCCCCAAAAGGAATCCCCAGAATAGCGGCACTCTGGTTCTCGCTCACATTGCACATAAACTTATGCCACATATCATACACCATATCCTTCGGCACAATACACTTTATATTGGCCCGGTCAAACAGATTCTTCACGGCCTGCACCTGCGGGGAGATCACCGTGTTGTCCCGTTCCCCGATCTCAAAGCGCGCGTTCTCCTGCCGGAAGCTGACCTCATTTCCCTTCATCACTACACTGACTCTGGCGATGGAGTAGAGCAGATGTTCCCATCCGTAGGTTTTGGCCACGACCTCCTCGCTCTCCACCCCGTTTAGGGGGCACATGAGAATGGTATCAGATCCTACCTGGTTTTTCACATCCTGTACAGCCTGCTGAAGCCCGCCCATTTTTGTGATCAGGATGACCAGGTCAGCAGGTTCCATTTCCTCCTCAGGGGATACCACATGAAAATACAGAGGTTCTCCATTTACGATAATACCGTTTTTCTCCAGCCTGTTTTTGCGCTCCCCGCCGGCAATGATCCGCAGGCTGCTGTATTCCAGCGCGTATTTTAAATGAGATGCCAGAAAGCTTCCTATGGCTCCCAGCCCGATGAGTGCAACGGTTTTGATTTCTTTCATATGTCTGTTCTCCTAAATGTGATTTTTATTTTTAATTTTATCTTTAATCAGCCGGTTCTGCAAGAAATATCAGAAACGTGATTAAATATTATGAAGTTCTGAATTATCCGGGAATTTTCGCAGCCTCTAAAATTTTTATATTCTAAAAGCGAGCTGAAATAAAAGATTTATTATATAAATTTCGGAGTGATTCTCTACAGGAAATGCAAACGATTAAGGAATTATTTCCAGAATCAGAGGCCAATGTCTGTTAGATAGTTACATGAATGGGTAAAATTAGCATATGTAAGGCTTATGATAGCAAAAACAACGGGATTTTCATGTTGTACTAATAGAAGATTACAGATATAATAGCAGTAATAATACGATTTAAAAGAGCTATGTTTCGGAGACTACGAAATTCTGGCAAATATCCGTTTCAGGAATCAGGAATAATCTATAGCCAGGAAAGTGTTTGCCAGACAAGTAAAATATGAAGAGGGTATCTCTATGATAAATAAAACAATTTATATCGGATCGGATGATTTTTGTAAAATAATAGATGGCGGTTACTATTATGTTGACAAGACACTTCTGATAAAGCAATTATTGGATAAGCCGTCAGAAGTTGCGCTGATAGCCCGGCCCAGGCGTTTTGGAAAGACGCTGAACATGATGATGTTAAAAACATTCTTCGAGGAAGCCCAGGGCAGCCAAAAATATTTTGAGAACATGAAGATATGGGACTGTGGGGATAGGTATACGAGCCATCAAGGGAAATACCCTGTGGTTTTTCTTACTTTTAAAGATGCAAAGTGTGATAATTGGGAAGAAACTTACGAGGCAATCTGCAGGCTTATACAAAAGGAATTTAACCGCCATAGCCTGTTGGGTCATTTTGAGTCATTAAATGATTACCAAAAAAAGCAGGTGGATAAGATTCTGAACGAGACTGCGGGGAAAGTTGTCTATCAGAATGCTCTTGGAGATTTGACCGAATACCTTCACCAAACAACAGGAGTCAGGCCAATTATATTGATTGATGAGTATGATACGCCGATTTTGCAGGGATACGAAAAGGGCTTTGGGCAAGAGGTCGTATCATTTGTGAGAAATTTATTTTCCGGTGGAATGAAAAATAATATCCATTTGGAACGTGCTGTTTTGACTGGGATACTTAGAATCGCCCAGGAGGATATATTCAGTGGATTGAACAATATCCGTGTCGCAACCTTGCTGGACAAGGATTATAATGACTGCTTTGGCTTTACTGAAAAAGAAGTGAGAGATATTGCAGAATACTATCATGCTCAGGATAAAATGAGTGAGATCATGGAGTGGTATGATGGGTATACCTTTGGTGGTATAGAAATATATAACCCCTGGTCTGTTATGAATTACTTTGCGTCAGACTGCATTCCAGGCACTTATTGGACAGCAACGAGCAGTAATGATATCATCAAACAGTGTCTGGTGAATCCATCTGCCCAGATGATGTCAAATCTTACTGCATTACTAAATGGTGACAGCGTTGAAGAATATGTGGAAAAGAACATGTCATATGGGGCAGTACATGAAGAAGGATCCGCGATTTACACATTATTATTAATGTCCGGGTATCTTTGTATAGCAAATGCAGAAGTACCGGAACCGCAATTTCCACACAAGTTAAAAATCCCTAATAAGGAAATTATAGAAGTATATCGAAAAGAAATCTTTGATGAAATGGTGAAAGGAGATTCTTCTGTCAACCAATATAAAGTGCAGAAGAGTTTTTTATCCGGCAGTGCTTCAAGGATCCAGGATCAGTTGCGGGAAATTTTACTATATAATGTCAGCTATTATGATACGGCATCTGAAGGGTTTTATCATGCACTTATTTTAGGAATATTGAGTTGTCTACAGGGAAATTACAAGATATATTCTAACCAGGAATCAGGGGATGGTCGTTATGACCTGCAACTTGCTGACTTAAATAAAAAACGGGGGATTTTATTTGAATTCAAGGTACTTAGGAATGTGAACGGCAGTGAGCCAGAAATCATGAAGCTGCTAACAGAGGCGGCTGAAAACTTAGCTTTACAGCAAATACAGAGAAAAAACTATGATGTTGCCTTAGCTAAGCTCGGAATTACCAATATTGAAAAATATGGGGTTGCCTTTTTTAAAAAATATGTTGCGGTAGCCAAATAGACCTCACTGTATTTAGAAGAAGTATGCCGCCTTATGACCGCATGGAAGGATACGAGTCTGGCTGATTTGAAACTGGCGTGGCATTATATAGCTGTATCAAGCGGCGGCTTATCGAGTCAGTCCGTTTATTGATATTTAGGGACAAGCCTATCATAGAAATCACGTTTATCTTTCCGAATATTCAGATATTAATAAACAGGCAGGGCTGTTACAACTTCGTGTGACAGCCTTACCTGCTTTTTCATCAAACTTTTCATTTAAAGCTATCATTTAATATACCTTCAATCAAGAATGATTCAACCTTCTATTCGATTTTTTCCATTTTCTTTAGCAGCATATAGGTTTTTATCAGTCTGTCGAATCCAATCATCAATTGACATGCCCCTTTTGTACTGTGTAACCCCTCCACTTACTGAGAATTGATTGCAGGTCAGCTCTGCAAGAACTGCATCATGATATACATCAAGACGTATCATTTCAGCAAACTGCATTGCCATATCCCGTGTACAGCCTGAAAGTATCAACATAAATTCTTCACCCCCGTAACGGGCAGCAATGTATTTATCACCGGCCTTTTCCTGCAGTATCGCAGCCAAACGGCATAGAACCTGGTTTCCACGCAGATGTCCGTATGTGTCATTTATTCTCTTAAAATCATCAATATCAAACAGTATAATGGAAACGCAGCTTTGTTGGGAATGCTGTGCTTCCACTATCTTCTTTATGTTTTCCATCAAATAACGCTGATTATATAGCTGAGTCAAATTATCTGTTATTGCCTGCTGATTCAATTCTTCTGCGTGACTTACAACCTTCTTGTGTTCTTTCCCATATTCTACAGTCATGATAATAATCACCGCTATAATAAAAACTGCCACAATCAGAAAGCTGGAGATGGTATCCATCCAGCGTTCTTCATAGCTCAAAGGATATGCAAAATCCGGGTATTTGAAACCAAAATGCAGATTAAGAACATGGAACATCAAAGCCAGTGACAGCACTATATTTCTGCATTTTCCTTCTAAAATCAACGCAGCCACGCTCAAACCCAGAATGAAATAAAAAATCATTCCACAGTTAATGCCGCCTGTAACCTAAAATAGTGAAGGGAACATGAAAAAATTCAAAAAAATACTGCAAATAATTCGGTTCATTGCTATATTCGTCATAAAAAAAGACACGATCATCAGAAGCAGCATAACAAAAAAACTAACCAAACTTGCAGCAGCCGCTATCCACGGAAGACCACTTCCTATAGCCGCTGCAAATGCAGCTCCTGCGCTAATTGTTCCGGCTGTACCAAATAAAAAATATAAGCGGTCCTTGAACGGATATTGTGGATCAATATATCTGGCTTTTATCAAGACACTAATCTCTTGTATTGTCATTATAATTTTTCCTTCTTGATACTGTTTCGTTTATTATATCAAATGAAAATGAATATATCAATTGCAGATAATCCGTAAGAAAGGTTCTCGGAGACACACTTGAACAGTTGAAAAAAGAATATCGAAGGGCGGTAGGAGAATGATTGTATTTGAAATACAAAAAGAAGGATTCTGCAGCCGGGTATTTTGCACTGGATTATGGATATGGAAAAACGGATACAGATGTGTTACTATATAATACAGTTGGCTTTAAACAACTTACTCTGTCCGGGAAAAACCGTGTGTGCGCACGGCTTTTTGACAGAGTGAAAATTATAAAGTAAGGAAGGCGCAGAAATGAAACAGAAGAAAGAGACAGATTTAGGCAGGGAACCGATAGGCCGGTTGTTATTCAGGCTTTCCGTTCCTGCAATAACAGCGCAGGTGGTAAATGTGCTCTACAATATGGTGGACCGTATGTATATCGGCCATATTCCCGGTTATGGAGCACAGGCCCTGACAGGTGTGGGTGTTACTTTTCCGCTGATCATGCTGATCTCCGCATTTGCGGCACTGGTGAGCATGGGCGGCGCGCCCCGTTCTTCTATTATGATGGGAAAGGGAAAGAAAGATGAGGCGGAGGAGATCATGGGTAACTGTGCCATGGGACTTCTCATAGCGGGGGTGCTGCTGACCGCATTTTTCCTGATATTTTCCAAAGATTTGCTGCTTTTGTTCGGGGCAAGTGAGAATACCATTGCGTATGCAACAGCATATATGCAGATTTATGCCATGGGTACTCTGTTTGTGCAGGCGGCTCTTGGTATGAATGCGTTTATTACGGCACAGGGGTTTGCCACGGTCAGTATGCTGAGTGTGGTGATCGGAGCTGTGTGCAATATTGTTCTTGACCCCATCTTTATTTTCGGGATGCATATGGGGGTGCGCGGAGCCGCACTGGCAACTATTATTTCACAGGGTGTGTCCGCTGTGTGGGTGATTCGGTTTTTGTGTGGTAAGAAGACAACGCTCAGGCTTAAGAAAAAGTATTTCAAGATTTCTCCGAGAGTGTTTTTTCCGTGTATGGCACTGGGGCTGTCGCCGTTTATTATGCAGTCTACGGAGAGTATACTGAATATCTGCTTTAACTCTTCTCTGCTGAAGTATGGCGGGGATATGGCTGTGGGGGCTATGACGATCTTGTCCAGTGTGATGCAGTTTTCCATGCTGCCGCTTCAGGGGCTGACCCAGGGGTCACAGCCGATTGTGAGTTATAATTTTGGAGCAGGGAATCCGGACCGGGTGAAGAGGGCGTTTTTCCTGCTGCTGCGGTCCTGTGTTGTGTATTCGGTGGCTATCTGGGCTGTGACCATGTTTGCACCGGGGGTATTTGCGGGTATCTTTACGAGTAATCCGGAGCTGACGCAGACGACGAAATGGGCGATGAAGATTTATATGGCGGTGTCCTGTATTTTCGGGGTTCAGATTGCGTGCCAGCAGACGTTTATTGCTTTGGGGAAGGCTAAGGAGTCGATTTTTCTGGCTTTGCTTCGGAAGGTGATTTTGTTGATACCGTTGATTTATATATTGCCAGTGTTTTTTGGGGATAAGACCATGGCGGTGTTTTTGGCGGAGCCGGTGGCGGATATGCTGGCGGTGACGACTACGGGGGTTTTATTTGGGGTGCAGTTTAGAAAAGTGATGAGAGAGATGAAGGCGAGGGTGAGACGGTAAGGCAGCAGGCACAGAGGCCCCCGGCTGCTGTCAGCTGCGGTTTATATGGTGTTCCAGATTTTTGTGTTTGGGAAGATGGTGCGGAAGCATACCGTGAGGATTGTAGGATATGAGGAGGAAAAGCAGTTCTTTCTGAAGTTTTTTGATAAGAAGGCATTTTGTATCATGGCGTTTATGATGACCTTCGGTATCGGGCTTCGGGTGTCAGGATGGTGCCCGGAAGTGTTTATCGCTGTATTTTATACAGGGCTTGGGGCGTCGCTTCTCACGGCAGACGGGTTGTTTCTGGTGAATTTTGCGGGGGTTATGAGAGGGAACACCCAGGAGGCGTAAAACAGAGGGAAATAAATTTCAGATTATGATTGAAAATTGAAAATACTGGTGCTATACTTGCTTTCAAGCGAATTACCGCACATGCCGAACCAGAGTTTGTTAAAATGCCCGGCCATATCAAGGTCAGAGACACCGGTTCGGATGGAAACAGGTGGCCTTATAAAAAGTGTTCCGGTTTGTCCGGAGCACTTTTCTATGCGCCGAAGACGTGCCAGGGACGGAACATCTGTTCGTTTCCTGTCCGACAGCCGGAAATATTACATGATAGAAGTGAAGGAGACTATGGCAGTTATGGAAAAAGATATGACAAAGGGCAGTCCGTTCCGGCTGATCCTGGCTTTTACGATTCCCCTCATAATCGGCAATGTTTTTCAGCAGCTCTATAACATGGTGGACGCCATCATTGTGGGACGGACGGTGGGGGTCAACGCGCTGGCAGCAGTGGGGATGTCCGGCAGTATTGTGTTTCTGATCCTGGGGTTCTTAAACGGACTGACGACGGGATTTACGGTCCTCACCTCAAGGACTTTCGGGGCGGGAAATATGGACGGTATGAAGAAATCTGTCTATTCCTCCTCAGTGCTGGCAGTTGTGGTCACTGTGATTCTGACTGTGATCAGCGTGGCGGGGCTGAAAGGACTGCTGCGCCTGATGAATACCCCGGATGAAATTTTTCAGGATGCTTACCAGTATCTGTTTGTGGTGTTTCTGGGGATTTGGACCCAGGTGCTCTATAACCTGCTGGCAAGCTTTTTAAGGGCCCTTGGAAACAGCAGGATACCTCTGTATTTCCTGATCCTGGCGGCAGTGCTGAACATTTTCCTGGATCTGTTTTTTATACTGGTCATGAAGATGGGGACCAGAGGAGCGGCTGTGGCTACGGTGATCTCCCAGGGCGTGTCCGGTGTTCTGTGTCTTGTGTATATAGTGAAAAAGGTGCCGCTTCTGCATATGAAGAAGGAGCACAGGGTTCTGGAGAAAAATTCCGTCCGTTTTCAGATCAAGGTGGGGATTCCCATGGGTCTTCAGTTTTCCATTACCGCGCTGGGGATCATGATCCTGCAGAGTGCCCTCAATGGATTCGGAGCCAGGGCAGTGGCCGGCTTTACGGCCTCCACAAAAGTCATGCAGCTGATCAATCAGGCCATGATCTCCATCGGTGTTACCATGGCAACGTATTCCTCACAGAATATCGGGGCGGGAAGGTTTGACAGGATCAGAAAAGGAGCCAGGGTCTCCACAGGGATGTCCGCTGTGTATGCCGTGCTGGTCACTGTGATCCTTCATTTTTTCGGCAAATACATGGTGCGCATGTTCATTGACAGCGGACAGACAGACGTGCTTGGGTACTGCGAGATGTATTTTTCCATCATTGCGCCGTTTATGCTGATTTTGGGGTCCATTTTTATATACAGAAATATTCTGCAGGGAATGGGATTTGGCTTTGTGCCCATGATGGCAGGGGCGGCTGAGCTGGCAGCCAGGACAGCGGCAGCTTTTACCGCGCGCCATTTCGGCTCTTTTGAGGGAATCTGCTGGGCAGACCCTCTGGCCTGGGTTGCGGCTGCGGCGCCTCTTGTGATCACTTATCTGTGGAGAATGAAGAAATTGGAGAGGGAAGCCTATGAAAGAGAGTAAAAAGACAGCAGGTCATTTGATGGCTTTATTTACAGTGGCTGTGTGGGGAACGACATTTATTTCCACAAAAGTGCTGCTTCGGGAGTTTACACCCATAGAAATTCTGCTTTTCCGGTTCCTCATCGGTTTTGCGGCGCTTTGTCTGGTGAATCACAGAAGGCTGAGAACCAAAGAGAGAAGCCATGAGCTTTTGTTTGTGGCTGCGGGAATCAGCGGTGTCACCCTGTATTTCCTTATGGAGAATATTGCGCTGACCTATACTTATGCGTCAAATGTGGGGGTGATCGTGGCGACAGCACCGTTCTGCACCGCCATTCTGGGATTTATTTTCCTGAGGGATGAGAAACTGAAGATGGGATTTTTTGTGGGATTTGTGATCGGCATAGCAGGTATTGTTCTGCTCAGCTTCAACGGGCAGAAGTCCTTTCATCTGAATCCGAGAGGGGATGTGCTTGCCCTTCTGGCGGCTGTGGTGTGGGCCTGCTATTCTGTGCTCATAAAGAAGATCAGCAGCTACGGGTATCAGACCATTCAGATTACCAGGCATGTGTTCTTCTACGGTATTCTTTTTATGCTGCCTGCCCTGTTCTTTATGGATTTCCGCTGGCAGTTCTCCAGATTTAAAGATCCGGTGCTGCTGGCAAATATTTTATTTTTGGGGCTGTGTGCCTCTGCCCTCTGTTTTGTGACCTGGAATCAGGCGGTGAAGATCGTGGGCGCAGTGAAAACCAGTGTCTATCTGTATCTGGTTCCGGTGGTCACCATTGCAGCTTCAGTCCTGGTCCTCCACGAAAAAATATCAGTGGTGTCTGTTCTTGGGACCGTGATGGTGCTTATGGGGCTGGTTCTCTCAGACAGAGGGAAGACAGCGGAAAAAATTAATTAGAAAATGTTGCCAAAACAACTTTTTTAATTGCGCGAAACGTGTATAATAATAGAAACATAATATGAACCGTTTTTCGGACAATTCCGAAAAGCGGTTTTACAATATTGGGAAAAACGGGGATAAGCGGAAATGAGAGAGATAGAAACAACAAAAGCGGCAGGACATATTCTCTGCCATGATATCACACAGATCATTAAAGGAGAAAAGAAAGGTCCTGTGTTCAGAAAAGGCCATGTAGTCAGGGAAGAAGACATTCCTGTCCTTTTATCTGTGGGCAAGGAGCATCTGTTTGTCTGGGAAAAGACAGAGGGAATCCTCCATGAAAATGAGGGCGCCGAGATCCTGCGGGAAATCTGCATAAATGAATATATGTCCGAATCGGAGATAAAAGAGGGAAAGATCGAGCTGAAGGCCCAGATAGACGGGCTGTTTAAAATAGACAGAAAAAAACTGCTGGCAGTCAATTCCCTGGGAGAGATGATGATCGCCTCCCGGCACGGTGATTTTCCGGTAAAAAAGGGAGACAAGCTGGCAGGCATGCGCATCATTCCCCTTGTCATTGAGGAGGAGAAGATGAACCGGGCGAAAGAGGCCGCAAAGGGAGGCCCTGTTTTTCAGATCCTGCCCTACCGGGAGAAAAAGGTGGGTATTGTGACCACAGGCAGCGAGATTTCCAAGGGTCTGATTCAGGATACCTTCGGGCCTGTGATCCAGGAGAAGCTGGGGGAATTTCCCACATCAGTGATGGGCCAGGTGTATCCGGGGGATGACAAGGAGAAGATCACAGAGGAGATCCTTTCATTTATAGAGCAGGGGGCGGATATGGTGGTCTGTACAGGCGGTATGAGTGTGGACCCGGATGACCGCACACCGGGAGCTATTAAGGATACAGGGGCTGAGATCATTTCCTACGGGGCACCGGTGCTGCCGGGAGCCATGCTTTTGGTGGCCTATTATAAGAAAGACGGGAAGTGTATTCCCATTGTGGGACTTCCGGGATGCGTTATGTATGCAAAGAGAACCGTATTTGATCTGGTACTGCCCAGGCTTATGGCGGATGACCCGATAGAAAAAGAAGAACTGGCAGCTCTTGGCGAGGGCGGGCTATGTCTGAACTGCGATGTCTGTACCTTCCCCAACTGCGGGTTCGGAAAAGGAAGATAATATATGGCTGACAGAGAAATGTATCTGCAGATCGCCGCGCTGTTTGCCCAGAGAGATGAGATCACCATTGAGACCACGCTTATGGGGGAACAGGCCGGACAGAAGAAAATACTCACCGGGGAGGAGCGCATTCTTCCTCCGGGGGAACATGTATACAGGGAAACGCTCTACGGGAGGAGCCGGGCCGTTGTCTGCGGCGGAGGGCATGTCTCTCTGGCACTAGTGCGTTTTTTAAAATTGCTGGATTTTCATGTGACGGTGATCGACGGGAGAGAGGAGTTCGCCAATCGGGAGCGGTTTCCCGAAGCGGATGAGATCCTGTGTATGGATTTTGAAGAGGGTCTGGAGCAGCGTGATTTTGGAGAACATGCCTATTACATTATTGTGACCAGAGGGCACAAGGATGACTACCGCTGTCTTCGTTCTATTTTGAAGAAGAAGAGAGACTACGTGGGCATGATCGGCAGCAGGGGAAAGGCTGCCATGTCTTTTGAACGGCTGCGGCAGGATGGAGTGGAAGAGGAAGAGATTCGGAAGATTCGTGCGCCCATTGGCCTTGCCATCAGCGCCCAGACCCCTGCGGAGATCGGTGTGAGCATCTGCGCGGAGATCATTCAGGAGAAATACAAATATCCCCGCAAGACCCTGGAAGAGGAAGTGCTCAGGGGTATCCGGGATGAAAATGCCGTGACCATGGTAACCGTGGTGGAAAAATCAGGGTCTTCCCCCCGGGGAGAGGGTACGCGGATGGTGGTATGCCGAGACGGAAGCATATACGGAACCATCGGCGGCGGGCCCATAGAATTTGCTGCGGTGAAAGAAGCCCGGAACTTTTCAGATGCGGGCGGTTTTTCCATTCGGGAATATGATCTTTCCAATTCCAAAGCAGCCACCCTTGGGATGGTCTGCGGCGGAAAGGTAAAAGTGTTGTTTGAAAAGCTTTGACAGCAGGCAGGCTGTTTTGCGACCGCCGGGCGGGATGTGCACAGGAGTTTTGACGGACAGCAAACTTGCGGCCAGTGTTGAAGGAGCCGGAAATAACACGATGATCGGACAAGAGTCAGGGAGGATTCACTATGAAAAAAAGGACAGCAGGCCTTTTGGGTATTTTTTTGGCAGCAGCCATGATGACCGCAGCATGCGGCAGTGACAACAGTCAGGAGACTGCAAAGGACACAGAGCCGAAGACAGAGGCAAAGGATGATGCTGAGAGCAGGGACGACGCAAAAGAAAGCGCAGAGGGCAAAGACGAGGCAAAGGCAGCAGACGAGAAGACAAATGACCGAGAGAAAAAGGATGCAGAGGAGCCGGTCACCATATTGATGGCAGCGGCAGCCAGCCTGGAATATTCCATGAAGGATGAGCTGATTCCCATGTTCCAAAAGCAGCACCCAAACATTACAGTGGAGGGCACCTATGACAGTTCCGGAAAGCTTCAGACTCAGATAGAATCCGGCATGGATGCGGACTTATTCTTCTCCGCAGCGGAAAAACAGATGACTGCCCTGAAGGATGAGAACCTGATTGACAGGGATTCCGTTAAGCATCTGCTGGAAAACAAGATTGTTCTTGTGGTTCCTTCAGATAAGAAGGACGCATACACAAAATTTGAGGATGTGGTGAACGCGGAGACGGTGGCAGTGGGAGACCCGGAGAGTGTGCCTGCAGGACAGTACGCGCGGGAGGCACTCACAAGTCTCGGACTCTGGGACCAGGTATCTGCAAAAGCCAGTCTGGGAACCAATGTGACAGAGGTACTCAACTGGGTATCTGAGGGAAGCGCAGATGCAGGCATTGTATACGCCACAGACGCAGCCACCAAGAAGGACAGCCTGGCAGTCGTTGCGGAAGCACCGGAGGGAAGCCTTGCACAGAAGGTTATTTATCCGGCAGGTATTATGACAAGCTCCGCAAAAAAGGAGGCAGCACAGCTCTTCCTGGATTTCCTTGCCTCCGACGAGGCGTCAGCAGTATTTGAGGAATATGGTTTTACACCAGTGAAATAATAATCACAGCATTCAGGCATGGCCGGTCTGCATAAGCCGGCTGTGCCATTATTCTACAGGGGGACAGGCAGATATGGATTACTCACCGATATGGATATCAGTTAAGACGGCATCACTTACCATTGTCATCGTTTTTTTCATCGGTTTGGCGGCAGCCAAGCTGGTGGCAGGGCTCAAAAACGAGAAGATCAAGATGGTGCTGGACGGTATTTTTACCCTGCCTCTGGTTCTCCCGCCGACTGTGGCCGGATTCTTCCTCCTATATTTATTTGGAATCCGGCGCCCGATCGGGGCTTTTTTTGTTGAGTATTTTGGCGTTAAGATCGCATTTTCCTGGGGAGCGACCGTGCTGGCGGCAGTGGTGATTTCCTTTCCGCTCATGTACCGTTCCGCCAGGGGGGCACTGGAACAGGTGGATGAAAACCTGATATTTGCAGCCAGAACCCTGGGATTTTCCGAGTGGCGGATCTTCTGGAAGGTTATGTTTCCGGCGGCGCTTCCGGGCATTGCAGGCGGCGGCATTCTGGCTTTTGCAAGAGGACTGGGCGAGTTCGGGGCTACAGCCATGATCGCGGGAAATATAGCAGGCAAGACAAGAACTCTGCCTCTGGCTGTCTATTCCGCAGTGGCAGCAGGAGATATGGATACCGCGTACAAATATGTCATGATCATTTTACTGGTCTCCTTCCTGGTGGTAGTCCTCATGAATTATTTTACAGCGAAAGAGAGAACATACGGAAAGCGGGGAAAGAAAGCATGAGTCTGCAGGTGGATATCAAAAAAAGATGGAAGGGATTTTCCCTGCAGGTCCGCTTTGAGACAGGAGAAGGACTTCTGGGAATCCTGGGAGCCTCCGGCTGCGGCAAGAGCATGACATTAAAGAGCATTGCAGGCATTGTGACGCCTGACGAGGGGAGAATCATATTAAACGGCAGAACACTTTTTGACTCGGAGAAGAAGATTAACCTGAAGCCCAGGGACAGGAAGGTGGGATATCTCTTTCAGGACTACGCCCTTTTTCCCAATATGACAGTCAGGCAGAATATAAGCTGCGCTGTCAGGGGGAAGGAAAAAGAGAGGCTGGCAGAGAAACAGATACAGAACTTCCAGTTGGAAGGGCTGGAGGACCAGTATCCCCATCAGCTCTCCGGCGGGCAGAAGCAGAGGACAGCGCTTGCCCGCATGATGGCAAATGAGCCGGAGGCACTGCTTCTGGATGAACCCTTCTCTGCCCTGGACTATTATCTGAAGGAACAGCTCCAGGTGCAGATGCTGGATTTTCTGAAGGGCTGCAGAAAGGATATGATTCTTGTCACCCACAACAGGGACGAGGTATACCGTTTGTGTGGGGATCTGCTTATTATGGACGGCGGGGAGAAGATTCGTATGGGACCCACAAAGGAGATCTTCCGCTATCCGGGCTGTGTGGCTGCCGCGCGTCTGACGGGCTGTAAGAACTTTTCCAGAGCCAGAAAGCTGGATGATACCCACGTAGAGGCGCTTGACTGGGGAATTGTGCTGACCGCGGGGAAAAAAGTGCCGGATGCGGTTTCCTCAGTGGGAATCCGGGCGCATTATTTTATTGCCTGTCAGGATGACAGCCGGGAAAATACGTTTCCCGCTGAACTGGTGGAAACCGTGGAATCCCCCTTTGAGATGAATGTGGTCATCCGGAAAAAGGGAATGCCGGGACATGACAGGCGCGAACAGATCTGGTGGAAGATGGCAAAGGAGAAATGGGCCGGCATGGAGGGAAAGGTCCCGGAATTTCTCAGGGTTTCCCCGGAGGATGTGCTGCTTCTCACAGACAGGCCGTGAGGCCGGGCAGCAGAAGATAATTGACAACAGAACGATTACGGCGTAAACTAATAAAAACATTTATGCCCAATCAAAACAAACCTGCGCGGCAGAATGTCCGGGCAGGTTTTTATTTTTTCGGCACACGAAAACAGGCGGAAACACACCGCCTTGCAGGACAGGAGAGGATTATATGGAACAGGATTTGAGAAGACAGGTTTTAAATATTTTGGAGAAAAACAGCAGGCTTTCCCCTGCGGAGATCGCGGTCATGACAGGAACCGATGAGCAGACAGCGGCGGATATGATCTCTGCGCTGGAAAAAGAGGGCATTATCTGCGGATACCACACCCTGATCAACTGGGATAAGGAAAATGATGATTCCGTGACAGCCCTGATCGAGCTGAAGGTCACACCCCAGGGCGGCGATGGGTACAACAAGATAGCAGAGCAGATCTACCAGTATCCCCAGGTGGAGACCCTGTACCTTATGTCAGGGGCTTACGACTTTTTAGTGCTTTTAAGAGGAAAGAGCATCAAGGACATCTCCCTTTTCGTTTCAGAAAATCTGGCGTCTATAGAGGAGGTGCAGAGTACGGCTACATATTTCACCCTTACAAAATATAAGGAGCAGGGAGTTAACCTTGCAAGGAAAAAGCAGGACGGAAGAATGGTGATCACTTTATGAGAGAATTTGTCACAGAGAAAGTAAAACAGATCAAGCCATCCGGAATCCGGAAGTTTTTCGACATTGTGAGCGAAATGCCGGATGCCATCTCCCTGGGAGTGGGGGAGCCGGATTTTGACACTCCCTGGCATATCCGTGAGGAGGGAATCCGTTCCCTGAAGGCAGGGAAGACCTTTTACACCTCCAATGCGGGACTTATGCCTTTGAGACAGGAGATCAGCAGATACATAGAGGACAGATTGCAGCTCACCTATGACCCGGCATCTGAGATTATGGTAACCGTGGGCGGAAGCGAGGCCATTGACATTGCATTTCGGACTGTTTTGGAACCGGGGGATGAGGTGATTATCCCTGAACCGGCGTTTGTGTCCTATGTGCCCTGTGTGCAGCTTGCAGGGGGCGTGCCGGTGGTCATCCCTTTGAAGGCTGAGAATGCGTTTCGTCTGAAGCCCCGGGAGCTGGAGGCAGCCATTACGCCTAAGACGAAGGTGCTGCTTTTGTCCTATCCGAACAACCCCACAGGCGCCATTATGGAAAAAGAGGACTTGGAGGCTCTTCTGGGCATTATTGAGAAGCATGACCTGCTGGTGATCTCCGATGAGATTTACAGTGAGCTGACTTACAATTCCAGGCATGTGAGCATTGCCTCCCTTCCGGGAATGCGGAAGAGATGTGTGGTCATCAACGGATTTTCCAAATCCTATGCCATGACAGGCTGGAGACTTGGCTATGCCCTGGCACCGAAGGAGATCATGGAGCAGATGGTGAAGCTTCATCAGTTTGCCATCATGTCCTCTCCCACCACAAGCCAGTACGCTGCGGTGAGCGCCCTGAAAAACGGCAATTCCGACGTGATGGAAATGCGGCTGGCCTATGACCAGAGAAGACGTTTTCTGCTTCACGAGATGGAGCGGCTTCAGATTCCCTGCTTTGAACCGAGAGGCGCTTTCTACATATTCCCGGATATCTCGGAATTCGGCATGAGTTCGGAAGAGTTCGCCACAGAGCTTCTCAGGGAGGAAAAGGTGGCTGTTGTTCCGGGCAGCGCGTTCGGGGACTGCGGTGAGGGATTTATCAGGATATCCTATGCCTATTCTATAGAAGAACTGAAAGCAGCCCTTGCCAGGATTGAGGCTTTTCTGAAAAAAATACGTCAAAATAAGTAGAAAATACTGGACAATTGGCGAATCAGATTATATTATAAGTTTTATACTTTAATTTATAAAAGAGTTACAGGGAGGATTTGAAAGAAATGAGAAAAGTGGTAAAATTCGGCGGCAGTTCCCTTGCCAGCGCAGAACAGTTCCGGAAAGTCGGCGAGATCATCCGTGCGGATGAGAGCAGAAGATATGTTGTGCCCTCCGCACCGGGAAAGCGTTTTTCCGCTGACACGAAGGTCACCGATTTATTATATCAGTGCTACCAGGCAGCAGAGAAAGGGGGAGCGGAGTTTCAGGCTCTTCTTTCGGAGATCAAGAGCCGTTATCAGGAGATCATAGACGGCCTGGAGCTGTCCATTTCCCTGGAAGAGGATTTTGGCCTTATTGAAGAGAATTTCAAAAAACAGATCGGCGAGGAGTACGCAGCTTCCCGCGGCGAGTTCTTAAACGGAAAGGTCATGGCAGATTACCTGGGCTTTGAGTTTGTGGATGCTGCCCGCATCATCCGTTTTGACGGCGAGGGACAGTTTGACGCGGAGATGACCAACCGTCTCACCAGAGAGTGCCTGAAAAACATGGAGTATGTGGTAGTGCCGGGCTTTTACGGCGCTATGGAGGACGGCACGGTCAAGACTTTCTCAAGGGGCGGTTCTGACATTACCGGTTCCATTGTCTCCGGGGCGCTGGATGTGGACCTGTATGAGAACTGGACAGACGTATCAGGATTTCTCGTGACAGACCCCAGGATCATCAAGGAACCCAAAGTCATTGACACCATCACCTACCGTGAGCTGCGCGAGCTGTCCTACATGGGCGCCACCGTGCTTCACGAGGAGGCAATCTTCCCTGTGCGAAAAGCCGGAATCCCCATCAATATCAGGAACACCAACGCGCCGGATGACGCGGGAACCATGATCGTGGAGGACACCTGCAAAAAGCCGGCTTACACAATCACCGGTATAGCGGGCAAAAAAGGTTTCTGTTCCCTCTTTATTGAAAAATCCCTGATGAACTCCGAGATCGGATTCGGCAGAAAAGTGCTGCAGGTTTTGGAAGAGCAGGGAATCTCTTTTGAACATGTGCCTTCAGGTATTGACACCATGACTGTGTTTATCCATCAGGATGAGTTCGCGGAGAAAGAGCAGCAGGTGATCGCCGGCATTCACCGTATGGTAAATCCGGATTACATGGAGCTGGAGTCTGATCTGGCACTGATCGCGGTGGTTGGCCGCGGCATGCGTTCCAACAGAGGAACCGCAGCCAGAATCTTCGCTGCACTGGCACACGCCAATATCAATGTAAAAATGATCGACCAGGGCTCCAGTGAGCTGAATGTGATCATCGGCGTGAAGAATGAGGACTTTGAAGGGGCAGTGAAGGCGATCTACGACATTTTTGTGACAACACAGCTTTAAGAATAGCCGTGCTTGGCGAAACTGCCGGGAAAAGGCTGAAATTGAGAAAAGAGGACATAAGAACAACATGAAACTGGTTATCATTGAGCCGCTTGGCGTGGAGAAAGAAAAGCTTCTGGCAATTGCCGGGGAATATGTATCTGACCGGGTGGAAATTATATACTATGACACAAAAGTTACGGATACAGCGACCCTGATCGAGAGGGGAAAGGATGCGGACATCATCGTGGTGTCCAACCTTCCCATGAACGGGGAGGTCATCCGCGGATGTGATAAACTCAAACTTCTCTCCGTGGCATTTACAGGCGTGGACCATATTGACCTGTCCGCGTGCCGGGAAAAGGGTGTGACTGTATGCAACTGTGCCGGATATTCCACGGCAGCGGTTGCGGACCTGGTGTTCGGTATGGTGATCGCGCTGTACAGAAATCTGATTCCCTGCAACGATGTTGTGAGACAGGGAGGGACCAAGGACGGCCTTGTGGGCATGGAGCTGGAAGGCAAGAAATTCGGAGTGGTGGGCACCGGTGCCATCGGCATGCGCACGGCAAAGATCGCCCGGGCTTTCGGCTGTCAGGTCTTTGCTTTCAGCAGAACAGAGAAAGAACTGCCGGGAGTGGTCTATCTGCCTCTTGAAAAGCTTTTGGCATCCTGTGATATTATTTCACTCCATGTGCCATTGACAGAAGAGACCAGGGGACTGATCGGGAAAGAGGAGCTGGCGCTCATGAAAAAGAGCGCGGTGCTCATCAATACAGCCAGAGGTCCGGTGGTGGACAGCACTGCCCTTGCCAATGCCCTTCAGACAGGGCAGATCGCAGGTGCCGCTGTGGATGTTTTTGAGACGGAGCCTCCTGTGGCGTCTGACCATCCTCTTTTGCAGGTGAAAAACCTCATCGCCACCCCGCATGTGGCATTTGCCACAAAAGAGGCTATGGTGAAGCGCGCACACACGGTTTTTGGCAATGTAAAAGCCTGGGAGGCGGAAACCCCCCAGAATGTCATATAGAAGCTGACAGCAGGAGGAAGCAAAATGAACAAATATATGAACATGAATAACAGGAACAAGAAGAACGGGATGCTGAAGTGGGTTGGACTTGTGGAGCTGATCATGGGTGCCATGAACCTGTCTAACGGTCTGCTGTCCATGTATGTCCTGTTTTCCAAGGGCCAGGAAGTACTGGATGAGATAGAGAAGACCAATCATATTACAGTGACCATGCAGGAGATGACCATTTCCGTTTTGGTGACTGTGGTGCTGGGAGCTGCCATGCTGGCTGCAGGCCTCATTGCCATGATGTTCAACGGCATCAAGGGAAAAGAGAAGCTGCCGTTTATCATGGGCATTATCCTTCTTGCGTGTATTCTGATATCGAATATCGTCAATATTGTGATGCTGAGAAGCTCTTTCAGTCTTTCCTTTATCTTATGGGTAGTGATCCACGGGCTGTATCTGTACGGCGCTTACCGCAATAAGCAGAATATAGAGGCTGAGAATTTGTAGAAGAGAGTGGGCAGATATGGAAGTTTACAGACATAAGACCCAGTATTATGAGACAGACCAGATGGGAATCGTACATCACTCCAATTATATCCGCTGGTTTGAGGAGGCGAGGACAGATTTCCTTGAGAAGCTGGGGATGGGATATGACAGGATGGAGGCAGAGGGAATCATAAGCCCGGTGCTCTCCGTGTCCTGTGAGTACAGGACTATGACGCATTTTGGAGAGACTGTGGCGATTGCCGTGGCGCTGACAAAATATAACGGTATCCGGCTGGAGCTGGCATATACGGTCAGTAGCGCGGATACCGGGGAAGTTCGGGCAGTGGGAAGCTCAAAGCACTGTTTTCTTGACAGGGACGGTAATATCCTTTCTCTGAAGAAAAGGAGTCCGGGGTATCATAAAAGGCTGGAAGAGTGTGTGAAATAGAATGTCGGGGTTTCTTTAACCGGACGTCACCCGGCCCCTGCCTGAGAGATCCCCATGCCCTCATGACGTCCGCTTAAGCCACAAAATAAAATTTCCGTTTCCTCTTGACAAGGGGGCGGAATTTTTTTATACTGTAAGTGTACTAAGACACATAGTACACTAGATACACATAAATCGGACCAATAAAGAAAAGAGGAAACTCTATGATTGTGATTGATTACCAGAATCGAAAACCGATTTACGAACAAATTGTAGAGCGCTTTCAGATGCTGATCGTAAGAGGCGTGCTGGAACCGGACTCTCAGATGCCTTCTGTCCGTTCTCTGGCAACGGAGCTGTCCATCAACCCCAATACCATTCAGAAAGCATATACGATCCTGGAGCAGCAGGGATACATCTACCCCATTAAGGGAAGGGGAAATTTTGTGTCCGGCAGCAGGAATCTTGTGGAACAGAAGAAGGATAACTTTTTCCAGAAGCTGAGGATCGTTATTCGGGAAGGGATTGAGCTGGGCGTTACAAAAGAGGAGTGTGTGAGCCGGACTGCGGCGCTGTACGAGGAGGTTAGCCATGATTAAAGCAGAACATCTGTCTAAAGCCTTTGGGGAGATCAAGGCAGTGGACAACATCGACATTGAGATTCCGGATAACAGCATATTTGGCCTGGCAGGAACAAACGGTGCAGGTAAGAGTACCTTTCTGCGTCTTTTATCCGGTGTTCTGAAACCGGATCAGGGGAGTGTTAAAATAGACGGAAAGCCTGTCTTTGAACAGGAGGAGATAAAGCAGGAGATTTTCTTTCTGCCGGACAGTGCGTATTTTATTCCGAATGCCACAGGAAAATCCATGGCTGACTGGTATGCTGTTTACTACCCGAAATTTGACAGGAAACGGTTTGACGAGCTGGCAAAAAGGCTGGATCTGGACACCGGAAGAAAGATACATACCCTTTCCAAAGGAATGAAGCGCCAGGTATCCATGCTTCTGGGCGTCTGCGCGGGCACAAAGTATCTTTTCTGTGATGAAACCTTTGACGGTCTGGACCCGGTGATGCGGCAGGCGGCCAAGAGCATACTGGCCTATGAAGTGACAGAGCGGGAGTTTACCCCTGTGATCGCCTCCCACAACTTAAGGGAACTGGAGGATATCTGTGACCATGTGGGACTTCTCCACAAAGGCGGCGTCCTTTTGTCAAGAGAGGTGGAGGATATGAAGCTTCACATTCATAAAATCCAGTGTGTCATCCAGAATCCTGTGCTGGAGGAAGAACTTTTAAGGGAACTGGAAGTGGTGCAGCATGAGAAGCGGCTGTCCCTCATGACCATGGTTGTCCGCGGGGAGAAGGACAAGATCATGGAAATCGTGGAGAGCAAGTTCCCGGTATTTGCGGAGATGATTCCGCTGACCCTGGAAGAAATCTTTATCAGTGAAACGGAGGTAGCGGGATATGACATCAAAGATCTCTTTTACTAAGATGGTGATGCAGAATGTGAAGGAAAGAGGCGCATGGCTTCTTGTCTCATTTCTTGTATTGCTGATGACACTTCCGGTCCAGATCATGATGCGTCTGGACAATGTGGCTGCCCTGGGGCTGAAACCGAAAGAGATGGAAAAACAAGCGGCGGATGTATTTCTGAATACCACAGGGTTTGACAATGTGTTTCTGCTGTTTTTTGTAGTGGTCGCTGCGTTCTGTCTGGGAATGACAGGATATCATTATCTGTACTCCAGGGAGAAGACGGATTTTTATCACAGCCTTCCTCTGAAAAGGGAACGGATGTTCTTTGTGCCTTATGTGAGCGGGATTCTGATCTTTGCCGTACCGTATCTTATCAATCTGCTTCTGGCACTTCTGGCCGGTGCGGTTAAGGGAACCTTTCCCGCACATGCCGTTTCACTGGCACTGGGGGCGTTTCTGACCCATATGGTATTCTTTCTGGTATTTTATCATGTGGCCATACTGGCCGTGACGCTTACCGGAAATCTGTTTACCGGGGCTATGGCATATGCTGCTTTTTTAAGCTATGGATTTATCATAAAAGAAGTTTTTATAAGCATGTCCGAACGGTTTTTCCAGACTGTGGTGCCCACCATGCTGTATGGCGGAAGCTTCAGTTTTATGAGGATTTCCTTCCATGGAGGCGGGTGGACCTTCTCACCGCTTTATGCCTATTATATGGCTGCTTTAGAGGCGGTGAAGACAATGAGAGTGACGGAAAGAAAAACCCCGTGGGTATGGTGCGGAATCGGCGCGGTCCTTGCACTTGTGATTCTGCTGTTCTGTATCCTGGTGTACCGCCTGCGGCCGTCAGAGAGCCATAACAAGGCCATCGCTTTTAAGAAACTGGAGCCGGTCATTAAGATTGCGGTGGTATTTCCGTTTTCCATTCTGTTTGCCATTGGCGTCAGCTCCGGAATCGGGACACATGTATTTATCTGGTTTGTTATGATCCTCGTGTTTTCGGCGTGGGTACTGTCCACTGCCATGGATTTTCTGTACCGCATGGATATCAAAGAAAGCCTGCGCCCCCGCCTTTCGACGGGCGTGGTGCTGGGAATGCTGGCAGTTATGACTGTCATCTACCGCTTTGACGTCCTGGGGATGGACACGTATCTTCCGAAAGAGAGCAAGATAGAATATATGTCCGTCTACATTGAGAAAATAAACGGTCTGTACAGCTATCCCTACAATTCCGTGTATTACCGGGGAAGCAGCCAGATGAAATCCTATCTTGACAACACGAAATTCGAGGATTTTGAAAGTATTTACGATTTGGCGAAAATGGGTGTGGAAGTCCAGGAAAAAGACGGCGGTTTTCCGAAGGTGCAGGACGGAGAGAGCGTACTCTACTACTGTGTGAAATATCACTTAAAATCAGGAAAAGACGTCTACCGGTATTATGAGATCAAGCAGGATGAGCAGGCGGTCTCCCTGATGGGTAAAATTTATGACAGCTGGGAATACAAAGAGCAGACTCTTCCTGTGGAATTTATAGATGAGGACAAGATCACAGAGATATCTCTCAAGGACATCTACTCTTCCAACCGTCAGGTCACAACCTCTGCAGAAATGATGAAGAATTTATTCAAGACCTACAAAAGTGAATGGGAGAGCTTAAGCTTTGAGGAAAGCACGAAACAGCAGGTGGTGGGCTTTTTGTACGTGGAAAGTCTGACAGGGGAAACAAACGAAAAATATGAATATGGAACCGTGGTCTATGATGACACCCAGACCCAGACACTTCCTCTGTATGAAGGATTTGTAAACACAAGAAAGCTTTTAGAGGAGGCAGGGTGCACGGTCTATACCGCCAAGGATCTGGACAAGATAGAAAAAATCGTACTGGTTTCAGCGGATAACAACGGAAAAGAGGAGGAATACACCTTCTCAGACCGGAAGGATATAAAGGAAATTCTGGAAAACTCTCTTTTTGACCAGTACAGCAATCCTGCCCTTGACAACTATCCGGATTATACAAAGGGCGTGCGCATTTACTGGAAGGATGGCCAGGGCGAGACAAAAGAGGGTATTTTCCTCAGCAATAACCCGCCTTCCTGTGTGAAAAAAGTTTTAAAAACCGAAGATTGACGAACCGTCTGAGATATATAAAAACAGGGGCTGCCGCATGCATGTGCGGCAGCTCTTTGTCGTGGTTGACAAGGCAGGAACAAAGAGGGTAAAATAGAAATATGAATGATTCCGGCCCCAGTGATATCCGGCGGAAGGAAGAGGAAAACAACATGAAGAGACAATTATCCTTTGAGAATGAAAAGGAACTGATGCTGGTGGGAAAGGCGCTCGCCTCAGAGATTCGGATTCGTATCCTGAAGCTTCTGGATGAAAATCCCCTGTGCGTCAATGAGATCGCGGAGATTCTGCAGATTCCGCCCTCCTCAGCAGCTTTAAATGTCCGTGTACTGGAGGAAGCAGGACTTATCAGAACCGAGTTAAAACCCGGGGTCCGGGGCTCCATGAAGCTCTGCATCCGGCAGAACGAGGAACTGGTGGTTCATCTGCAGCAGTCAAAAGGAAAAAAGCATGAGGAACTCATTTCCATGCCTGTGGGCAATTACGTGGATTATAAAATAACGCCCACCTGCGGCATGGTCAATGATGAGGAGTATATTGACGGGGAAGACGAGCCACGGTGCTTTTATGATCCAAGGCGGACCACTGCCAAGCTGGTCTGGTTCTCCTCCGGTTATCTGGAATACCGGTTCCCCAATGCGGGGATTCAGGGAAGCCTGGTAAAGCGTCTGGAGATATCCGCGGAGCTGTGTTCAGAAACCGCAGATTATGATCTGGACTGTCCCTCAGACATCACACTGTGGGTCAACGGCGTGGACGCGGGAACCTGGGCCTGTCCCAGTGACTTCGGAGGCAGAAGAGGCAAGCTGAATCCGGACTGGTGGGAAGATAAGAATTCCCAGTACGGCAATCTGAAAAAATGGGTGATGGATACAGAGGGAACGTATCTGGACGGCGTGAAGGTGAGCGACGTTCCGGTATCCGGATATGATCTTGTGGAAGGCCCTTACATCTCGGTGCGTATCGGCATCAAGGAGGATGCGGAGCATATCGGCGGTGTCAATATCTTCGGCAGCAGTTTTGGGGATTACCCCCAGGATATCCTTATGCGGATTGAATATTGAAAAAAATATTTCCTGTGTTATAATAGGGACAGGAAAATTGTTTTAAAACAAAATTAATATAACTAATGTGCCTGCAGAATGCATCAGTTATATTGGAACATAGGAGGTAGGGAGGATGAAGCGAAAACTGCAAAACCGGTTTTGCGAGCTGTTTGGCGCAGACGGGACCTTCTGCTCCAAGGGATACCCTGTGGAGAGAGGGCTTGACCTGGTGATCGGCGGCAATATTCCCAATGGTTCGGGGCTTTCCTCCTCCGCATCCATAGAGCTTCTCATGGCTATGGTTTTAAAAGATCTGTTTGGCTTTTCGGATATGACCAAAACAGATATGGCCCTTTTCGGACAGTATGCGGAGAATAAATTCTGCGGTATGAACTGCGGGATCATGGACCAGTTTACTGTGGCCATGGGGAAGAAAGGCCATGCAATTTTCCTGGACACCAGCGATCTGGATAAAGGCTCTCAGGGAGCATGACCTGAAGCTGTTCGGTAGAGGCAGCCTGGAACCAGCCCGGCGTCCTGGGATCCCGCATGACAGGTGCAGGCTTTGGCGGCTGTACGGTCAGTATTTTAGAGGACGGCTTTGAGGATGCGTTTATTCGGAATGTGGGCTCTTTTTATAAGAAGAAAATTGGTTACGGTGCGGATTTCTACAGAGTGGAGATTGGTGACGGGGCCAGAAGAATCGGATAACAGGAAGGGGAAATACTATGTTGAACAACAGTATTAAAAAACTTGTGCAGTACGGATTAGAGACAGGCCTGGTGCCTGCATGTGAGAGAAATTATACCATCAACCTGCTTCTGGATTTATTCCGTCAGGACGATTACGAGGAACCGGCAGAGGAGTATGAGAATGTGGATCTGGAGGAAACTCTGGGTGAACTCCTTGATGAGGCTGTAAAGCGCGGCCTTATTGAAGACAGTATCGGCTTCCGCGACCTGTTTGACACCAAGATCATGAACTGCCTTATGCCGCGTCCGGCACAGGTGCAGGAAAAATTCTGGAAGGAATACGAGAAATCCCCGGAGACAGCCACGGATTTCTTCTATAAGCTGAGCCAGGACAGCGATTACATCCGCCGCTATCGGATCAAAAAGGACAGAAAATGGACGGTGGACAGCCCATACGGCACCATTGATATCACCATCAACCTGTCAAAACCGGAAAAAGATCCGAAAGCTATCGCAGCAGCTAAAAATGCAAAGCAGAGCAGCTATCCGAAATGTCTTCTCTGTATGGAGAATGAGGGATACGCAGGCCGTCTGAACCATCCGGCCAGAGAAAACCACAGGATCATCCCCATCACCATCAATGACAGCGGCTGGGGCTTCCAGTATTCCCCGTATGTGTACTACAATGAACACTGCATTGTGTTCAACGGACAGCATGTGCCCATGAAGATCGAGAGAAACGCCTTTGTGAAGCTCTTTGACTTTGTAAAACTGTTCCCTCACTATTTCCTGGGCTCCAATGCGGATCTGCCTATCGTAGGCGGCTCTATACTGAGCCATGACCATTTCCAGGGAGGGCATTATACCTTTGCCATGGCGAAAGCACCCATGGAGGAGAGTGTGACCATACCGGGTTATGAGGATGTGGAGGCCGGCATTGTGCACTGGCCATTGTCCGTGCTCCGTATCCGTCACAGGGATGAGAAGCGCCTCATTGACCTGGCGTCACATGTGCTTGAAAACTGGAGAGGCTATACCGATGGGGATGCTTTTGTCTTTGCGGAGACAGACGGAGAGCCTCACAATACCATCACCCCCATCGCAAGAAAGGTCGGGGACACCTTTGAACTGGATCTGACACTGAGAAACAACATTACCACAGAGGAGCACCCTCTTGGTGTCTATCATCCGCACGCAGAGTATCATCACATTAAGAAGGAGAACATCGGCCTGATCGAGGTAATGGGGCTGGCTGTACTTCCGGCAAGACTGAAAGACGAGCTGGAGCTGCTGGCATCCTATATTCTGGAAGGCAGAGACCCCGGGGAAAATGAGATGCTTCAGAAGCATGCGGACTGGGTAAAAGATTTCCTGCCCAAATACAAGGACATTAAGGAAGACAACGTGATGGGCATTCTCCAGGAGGAGGTAGGACAGGTCTTCGTCAAGGTGCTGGAGGACGCAGGCGTGTACAAATGTACCCCTGAGGGAAGAGCTGCATTCCGGAAATTCCTTGCCACATTATAAAATATCGGTTATAATAAGATACAAAAAAGACAGGTCGGGTGCCTGTCTTTTTTGTTAAAGATATGCTATACTAATTTTATATTGCCGGAAATTCCGGCTAAACAGACAGAAGAGAGTGTGAATACAAGGTATGAAAGAGAAAAGGGTAGCAGATTCCCAGACAGAGCAGACGTATCTCATGCGTCCCAAGTATCTGAATGGCTACGGAAAGCTTTTCGGCGGACAGCTCATGGGCTGGATCGACGAGATCGCCAGCATAGTAGCCATGAGGCACAGCGAATCCGAGATCACGACTGCTGCCATAGATAACCTGAATTTTAAACAAAGTGCCTCTGTGGACGATGTGATCGTCCTGCGGGGAAAGATCACCCATGTGGGGCGCACCTCCATGGAAGTGCGTGTGGATACCTATGTGGAGAGCCGCCGGGGAATCCGAAAGATCATCAACCGTGCCTACGTGGTCATGGTGGCAGTGGATGACTGCCAGCATCCCATACCGGTACCGGGCCTGCTGGTGGAGACCGAGGCGGAAAAAGCCGAGTGGGAAGGCGGCGAAAAACGCTATGCCCTCCGCAAACAGCGGCGAATAGAAGGGTATTGAGTTACGATATTGATAAATAAAGGAGATAAAGATGAGCGAAAAAATCCTGCTGATAGACGGACACAGTATACTGAACAGAGCTTATTACGGCCTGCCGGAGCTTACCAACTCAGAGGGGCTCCACACTAATGCCATATATGGCTTTTTAAACATCCTCTTCAAGACCATAGAGGAGGAGAAGCCGGATTACTTGACCGTAGCCTTTGATCTGCACGCGCCGACCTTCAGACACCAGATGTATGATGCCTACAAAGGCACCAGAAAACCCATGCCCCAGGAGCTGAGGGAGCAGGTGCCTGTGATGAAGGATGTGCTGGCAGCCATGGGCGTCTGCATGATCTCCATGGAGGGGTATGAGGCGGATGACTTACTGGGTACTCTGGCTAAGAAAAGTGAGGCAAAAGGCATGGAGGTCACAGTTCTCTCCGGGGACAGGGATCTTCTGCAGCTTGCCAGCAGCCATATCTGCATCAGAATCCCAAAGACCAGATTCGGCAAGACCACAGTGGAGGATTATTTCGCTGATGACGTGAAAGAAAAATACCAGTTAAGCCCTGAGCAGATCATTGAACTGAAAGCGCTCATGGGGGATGCCTCTGACAACATCCCGGGACTTCCGGGAGTCGGGGAGAAGACAGCCACCAAGATCCTGCTGGAATACGGAAGTGTGGAAAATGCCCATGCCCATGCGGAGGACATCAAGCCCAACAAGGCGAAGAACGCTTTTCTGGAGCATTATGACCTGGCTGTTTTGAGCAAAAAGCTGGCAACTATCAATACGGACAGTCCGGTGGATTACGACTTGGATAGTGCCAGGATCAAGGATTTTTACACCCAGGAAGCCTATGAGTTCTTCAAGGAGCTGGAATTTAAAAACTTCCTTTCCCGTTTTGAGGATACCAGTGCCCCGGCAGAGGCCCAGAAGAGCTTTTCAACGGTGACAGAGCTTGATAAGGCTGAGGGGATCTTTGCAAAGGCCAGGACAACGCCGGAGCTGGGACTCCATATCCTGAAGGAGAACGGTGTATTTCTGGGGATGGGGCTTGCCTGCAGGGATGGGGAGAGCGTCGTGTCCTACTGCTTCCTGCCCCAGGGATTTCTCACAGAGACCTATCTGCTGGAGCAGGCACAGATACTCTGTCAGGAGGCAGCCATGGTATCCTCTCTGGATGTGAAATCCATGCTGCGCCAGATGAACCTGAAGAACCATACGAAGATGTTTGACGCGGGGATTGCGGCCTATCTGCTGAATCCGCTGAAATCTTCCTACACTTACGATGACATTGCAAAAGAGTACCTGGGAGAGATGCTTCCCGCGAAGGAAGACCTTCTGGGAAAACTGAATTATACAAAGGGAATGAAAGAACAGGAGGAACAGGCAGCCCTGTCTGTCTGCTACATGGCATACGTTGCCCTGAAAAGCAGGGAGCCTCTGAAAAAGGCTTTGGAGGAGACAAAAATGCTGCACCTGTTCACAGACATAGAGATGCCCCTTCTCTTTACCCTCTCTGACATGGAGAAGGAGGGAATCCGTGTGAATGCCCAGGCTTTAAAAGAATATGGGGATCAGCTTTACGTGAGGATTCAGGAGCTGGAGAAGGAGATTTACCAGGAGGCAGGGGAGGAGTTCAATATCAATTCCCCCAAACAGCTTGGCGTCATCTTATTTGAGAAGCTGCAGCTGCCTGGCGGCAAGAAGACCAAGACAGGATATTCCACTGCGGCGGACGTGCTGGAAAAGCTGGCTCCAGACCACAAGCTGGTGGCAGATATTCTGGAATACAGACAGCTTGCAAAGCTGAAATCCACCTATGCAGACGGCCTGGCTGTCTATATCGGTGCGGATGAGAGAATCCACTCCACCTTTAACCAGACCATCACGGCTACAGGGCGCATCAGCAGTACAGAGCCAAATCTGCAGAATATTCCCATCCGCATGGAGCTTGGCAGGCTGATCCGGAAGGTATTTATCCCAAAAGACGGGTATGTGTTTACCGACGCGGATTACTCCCAGATCGAGCTGCGTGTGCTGGCGCATATGTCAGGGGATGAAAAGCTGATTCAGGCCTATCAGGAGGCCCAGGACATCCACCGTATGACAGCCTCCCAGGTATTCCATGTGCCTTTCGATGAGGTGACGGATCTGCAGAGGAGAAACGCCAAGGCAGTCAACTTCGGAATCGTCTATGGAATCAGCTCTTTCGGCTTATCTCAGGATTTGAGTATTACCAGGAAAGAGGCTGCCCAGTATATTGAGAATTATTTTGAGACATACCCGAAGATCAAGGGATTTTTGGACGGGCTGGTGACCGAGGCAAAAGAGAAGGGATATGTGACCACCATGTTCGGCAGACGGCGTCCTGTTCCTGAGCTGAAATCCAGCAATTTCATGCAGCGCTCCTTCGGCGAGCGTGTGGCCATGAACTCGCCCATTCAGGGAACCGCGGCTGATATTATTAAAATCGCCATGATAGGGGTATGGAAAGCTCTGAAGGAACAGCATTTAAAATCACGTCTGCTTCTGCAGGTGCACGATGAGCTTCTGGTGGAGACTGCAGAGGATGAGAAGGAACAGGTATCCGCGATTCTGGAAAAAGAGATGAAAAATGCCGCCAGCCTGGCGGTATCGCTGGAAATCGACATGCACACAGGCAGCAACTGGTATGAAGCGAAATAAAGAAAATCCCCGGGCAGCCGGCGCGAGGAAGGTGACAATCCGGATATGGGGACAGTCATAGGGGAGTACAATGGATAAAGGAGGAATTGTTATGAGAGTCATAGGTGTGACCGGAGGGGTAGGCTCCGGAAAGAGTTTTATACTGAATTATATTGAGGAGCATTTTGATTCTCGGGTGGTAAAGGCAGATGACGTGGGACACCTGCTGATGATGCCCGGACAGGCCTGCTATGAGCCGGTGATCCGGCTTTTTGGGGACTGGATCGTCAATGAGGATGGTTCTCTTAACAGGGAAAACATCGCCAAAATCGTGTTTGAAAAGAAAGATATGCTGGAAAAACTCAATAAGGTCATTCATCCGGCAGTGAAGAAATATATCATCCGGGAGATTGAGCGGTCCAAAAAAGAGGAGACGGAATTCTTCTTTATCGAGGCAGCTTTGTTATTGGAAGATAATTATGATGAAATTTATGATGAAATGTGGTATATTTATTGCGAAAAAGAAGTGCGCATGGAAAGGCTTCGCCGGGACAGGGGATATTCTGAGGAAAAAGCCCGAAGAGTAATGGAAAACCAGTTGTCCGAGGATGAGTTTGAAGCCAGATGTGACTTTTTACTATATAACGACGAAGATGTGGCACATACCTATCTTCAGATTGAGCGAAGGATGAGAACATATTATGAATCTATGTAGTATTGCCAGCGGAAGCAGCGGCAACTGTATTTACGTGGGCAGTGACCACGCAGGCATCCTGGTGGATGTGGGGATCAGCGGCAAGAAGATTGAGGAAGGGCTCAACACCATTGACCGCACCACAAAGGACTGTGACGGTATCCTGATCACCCATGAGCACTCGGACCATATAAAAGGTCTGGGCGTCATCTCCAGAAAATATAAGATTCCCATCTACTGTACCAGGGGAACCATGGAGGAGATGCAGCGCATGACCACTCTGGGCAAGATGCCGGAGGGACTGTACCGGATCATACGGGCAGATGAACCATTTTCCATCGGGGATCTGGACATCCGTCCCTTTAACATTTCCCATGACGCGGCAGAGCCTGTCGGGTACAGGGTGAATCATGAGGACAAGTCCGTGGGAATCGCAACGGACCTGGGCAAGTATAATGATTACATAGTGGAACAGCTCCAGGGACTGGATGCCCTTTTGCTGGAGGCAAACCACGACGTGAATATGCTGCAGGTGGGAAGTTATCCCTATTACTTAAAACAGAGGATCCTGGGCGAGAGAGGCCATCTGTCCAACGAGTCAGCAGGCAGGCTTCTGTGCCGTCTGCTCCATGACAAGATGAAACAGATCATGCTGGGACATTTGAGCCGGGAGAACAATTACGAAGCACTGGCTTATGAGACCGTCTGCTCAGAGGTGACCATGGGGGAAAATCCCTGGTGTTCCTCAGACTTCAAGATCTCCGTAGCGCACAGGGACTGCGCGTCGGAACTGATTACCGTATAAAAAATACATCTGTGAGGAGAAAAGAATGAAAAAGACAATTATCAGCGTAGTAGGACAGGATACCGTAGGAATCATCGCCAGAGTCTGCACCTATCTGGCAGAGAACAATATTAACATCCTGGATATTTCCCAGACCATCATTGACGGCTATTTCAACATGATGATGATCACAGATACCAGCAGATCCGAGAAGAAGCTGGATCAGATTTCTGCAGAATTATCTGTACTGGGTGAGGAGATCGGTGTTATGATCCACGCACAGCACGAGGATATCTTTACAAAAATGCACCGTATCTAAGCTGGAAAACCCGGGAAAGGACAAGAGAAAAATATGATTAACATTTTTGAAGTAAATGAGACCAACAAAATGATAGAGCAGGAAAATCTGGATGTGCGTACCATTACCATGGGAATCAGCCTTCTGGACTGCATAGATTCTGACCTGCAGCAGGTGAACAGAAAAATCTACGACAAGATCACCACCCTGGCAAGAAACCTGGTGAAGACCGGTGACGAGATTTCCGGAGAGTACGGAATTCCTGTTGTGAACAAGCGAATCTCCGTAACCCCCATTGCGCTGGTGGGCGGTGCGGCCTGTAAAGCGCCGGAGGATTTTGTGACTCTGGCAGAGACTCTGGATCGGGCAGCAAAAGAAGTGGGAGTGAACTTCATCGGCGGCTACTCTGCGCTTGTGTCAAAAGGTATGACAAAGGCGGACGAGATGCTGATCCGCTCCATCCCGGAAGCCCTGGCAGCCACAGAGAGAGTCTGCAGCTCCATCAACCTTGGCTCCTCCAAGACAGGCATCAACATGGATGCTGTGAAGCTCATGGGAGAGATCGTTCTGGCTACTGCCCAGGCGACCAGGGAGCAGGATTCCCTGGGATGCGCCAAACTGGTGGTATTCTGCAACGCCCCGGATGACAATCCGTTCATGGCAGGCGCTTTCCACGGTGTGACAGAGGCGGATGCCATTATCAATGTGGGTGTTTCCGGACCCGGTGTTGTGAAGACAGCCCTGGAAAAAGTGCGGGGAAAAGATTTTGAGATGCTCTGCGAGACCATCAAGAAAACTGCCTTTAAAGTAACACGCGTGGGACAGCTGGTAGCCCAGGAGGCATCCAAGCGCCTGGGGATTCCCTTCGGCATCGTGGATCTGTCACTGGCACCCACTCCGGCCATCGGAGACAGTGTGGCAGATATTCTCCATGAAATCGGTGTGGAATATGCAGGTGCCCCAGGTACCACAGCAGCCCTTGCGCTTTTAAATGACCAGGTGAAAAAAGGCGGCGTTATGGCATCCTCCTATGTGGGCGGTTTAAGCGGTGCCTTCATTCCGGTCAGCGAGGACCAGGGAATGATCGATGCGGTCAATGCCAATGCCCTTACCATAGAGAAGCTGGAAGCCATGACCTGTGTCTGCTCTGTGGGCCTGGATATGATCGCCATTCCGGGAGACACCAAAGCCAGCACCATCGCCGGCATCATTGCGGATGAATGTGCCATTGGAATGGTGAACCAGAAGACAACGGCTGTCCGTCTGATCCCTGTTATCGGAAAAGGCGTGGGAGAGACTGTGGAATTCGGAGGACTTCTGGGCTATGCACCGATCATGCCGGTCAATCCGTATTCCTGTGAAGCGTTTGTAAACAGAGGCGGAAGGATTCCGGCTCCTATCCACAGCTTTAAAAATTAAAGAAATAGTCAGGCCGTGTTCCGGTTGTGGAATGCGGTCTTTTTTTTGTTTCTAAGCGGACGTCACCCGGTCCCGGGTGACTGTGTACTGGAGGAACTTGTACAAAAAAGAACTTGTACAAATAGGAAAAATAAGTGTAACTGTTCAGTCAGGTCTGCGCATTTACTGCGCTGACCGTGCAAAAGAGTAGTGGCGGCAGGTATTCGCCCCATC
>PPYE01320096.1_pt1 | contig 32969 bp, 27 predicted proteins | sample 1559881 | NCBI WGS metagenome assembly PPYE01 (sample SAMN08240022, study PRJNA423297) | Human gut metagenome, whole genome shotgun sequencing project.
GTATGATATTAAAATTTCAACAATAGAATTATATCAACAGGCAACTTTGGATGATATAGTTTTTTTGATTAAAAAGAAAATAGAAACCAAAAGTACATTTGTCAGCAGTAAAGTGTTTTACTTAAATAAGTATCAATACAATAGAGCTAATATGTTTTTAATACCCCCCGTTTTAGGAACATCAGTATTATATACAAGAATAAAGTCAAAGTTTAAGGATAACTATAATCTTATTGGACTTGAATATCCAGGTTTCGAAAATGTAGAAGAAATGGTAGAGAGCATTGATGAAATGGTTATTCAAATTTATAAAGAAATAAAAAATATCCAGAATCAAGGCCAATTTAATATTTTAGGTTATTCAATGGGAGGATTAATTAGTTTTGAAATAGCAAAATTAATTGAAGCTGATTTGAATACTCAAACAAATATCTTTCTCATCGACTCTTATTCTTACGATATGCTTCGTGAAAATAAAATTAATAGCATACAACAAACAGTAGAAGAAATCCTTAAAGTCTATAAAGAGTATTTCTGTGAAGAGAGGAGTAAATACTTTAAAAGTTTTATTTGGAATAACCTTAATTTAATACGAGACTATAAAGTAAAAGGGAAAATTGAAGGTAATATTTTTGCATTAGAAGCTGAAAATAGTAACTCGGATATGTGTAAATGGTCTGAACATACCTTAGGGAAATTTACGCTAAAAATTTCACGAAGTAACCATTTCTCAATAATTGATAATCTGTGTTTTTCCTAAAAGTTTTTATTTACTTGCCTTTTTTCTTTAATAAGAAGAATTGAATTCATATTATAATTAAGCCCTAAGATAATGAATATTAACAGTATAGACTATTATATACCTGACCAAAAGGTTCCGATTAAGGAAATACTCGATAAATATGAAGATAAGGATCTACCCAAAGAATTAGGAGACAGAGCTGAAGTTCAATTTTTTTTTGAGCGCTTTATAGGTTTATCTGAAGTGCGGATAAATAATGATCTAGATGAAACAGGATTTATAAGAAAATCTTTCCAGTCTCTCAACTTAGATTTATCTGAGATTAAATTAATAATTGATTTTTCTTGCTCTCCTTTTTTTAACTTTAAAAATATGGGACATTATATTAAAACTGAATACAGTTTGATTAATGCAGATGTTTTGAATATTTCAGGAGCCCTATGCGCTAATTTAGATATTGCTTTAGTTTATGCTTCAAAGTTATACCAGAGACATACGAATAATAAAATTTTATTCTGTGGTGGTACAAAAATACCCGATCCAAAACGTTTAGCTGGTAGTTTTAGTATAATGGGTGACTCGTTCGGATATCTCATTACTGATTTTATTGATGACCAATTTGAATTAATTGATTTTGAGATAACCACGGTTAGTGGACTTTATAAAGAACAGGAATCTGAAAATCAATCAATTATTATGACAGATATGCATCTGAAGTGCTTGTCTGTTTTATTTAATAGACATAATAAAGATAATATAAAACAAATTCTGATTCCTAATGGCTTTCCGTTACTCATTACTCAAAGCTTGCAACAAGTTGGATTTGATAAAGAAAAAATATATATTAAGAATATAACTAAAGGACATTTTGCATATATGGACTCGCTTATAAATTTAAAGGATTTTATTATGGAAAATCCTGATTTTAAAGGAGAGATTTTGGTAATAGGAATTTCTTATTCAGGAACTATTGTGGCATCAATATACAATATAAAATAAATGGAGCCGATCATTTTATCTCAGGGCAATCCAATAGATACTATCCCTGAAAATGTAATTGAAGAATTAGGAAAACAAATATTAATACCTAATAACCATCGTTACCCTCAAAATGAATCGGAAGGATACAATGAGCTTAGAAAAGAAGTTTATAAATGGTATCAAAGAAGATATGCAGTAAATTTAGATTCGATTAATAATGTTGGTATCCTAATTGGTTCAAAAGAAGGAATTCTTTACTTTCTTTTATCGCAAGTCGATATAGGCGATTATGTAATTATTACTAATCCTTGCTATCAAACTTACAAATACTTAATTAATTTGGTTGGAGGTATACCTTATGAATTAAATATCAATATTCAGAATAGCTTTTTACCTGATTTAGAAAACGTACCTGAAGAGATATTAAGAAAGGCTAAGGCTATAATTATTAACTATCCTAATAATCCAACTTGTGCAGTAGCAACTAAATGCTTTTTTGATAGCTTGGTTAGATTTGCAATAAACTATGACATTAAAATAGTTAATGATAACCCATATAGTGAATTTATTATTGATACAAAAAATAAATTAAGCCTACTGAATTCAGTTGGTGCCGATAAAGTTGGGATTGAATTGAATTCTTTCTCAAAAACATTTAATATGGCTGGTTGGAGGTTAGGAATGGTTATAGGAAATGAAAGTATAATTTCAAAAATGGTTAAAATAAAGCAGATGGTTGATGCTGGACCATTTTTAGCTCTACAAAAAGCTGCTTTAATAGCATTAAATGAAAAAAATGACTTTTATGTAGACAATATGGCTAAGAAATTTGCAACACGCAAACAAAGAGCTACAGAAGAATTAGCCAAACTAGGCTGGGATCACAAATTCCAGCAAGGGACTTATTACTTATGGCTATTATGCCGAGATACTTCTGACTCAGTAGTGTATAGTGAGTTTCTTAAAAAACGTGCAAATCTTCATGTAACTCCTGGAACAAAATATGGAACGAATGGAGAAGGGTATATACGAATTTCGCTCGCGTTAACAGATGAAGAATTTGAAGAAACTTTATTTAGATTAAACCAAATATATAAATGATTATGAGCAAAGAAGAAATTAAAGAAAAAGTATTTGAGGCAGTAAAAGAGTTAACTAAAACAACTCTAGTTGAAGAGTCAAATACTTTTGAACAGTTAAATATCACGTCATTAATTTTTATTCGATTAGTGGTTCTTATTGAGAAAAAGTGTCAAATGCGTTTTCAGGATGATGACATTAATTTACTGCTTTTTGAGAAAGTTGAAGACGTTGTCAGCTATGTGCTTAATGCAACCGAATGTAGCAATATGAGTGCGTAAATATATTAACCAATAGGAAATAGAAATGGCTAAATTAAAAGGAAATATCGCATTATTAGTAACCCCTTTCAAGGAGAATTTAGAAATTGATTTCAAAAGCTTAAGAAATCTAGTTGATCACACTATTAATAACGGCTGTAATGGAATACTTGCATTAGGTACTACCGGGGAGTTCTTTTCTATGACACTAGAAGAGAAAAGACAATTAATTAAATTCATCAAAGAGGAAAATAACGGTAGAGTCCCTCTATGTGTAGGAGTTGGTCATTCAGGTACACAAATCAGTATTGAATTAGCAAAATATGCAGAGGAAATCGGAACAGATTGTTTGCTATTACCTCCTCCGTATTATTACCCTTCCACCTCAGAATCAATATTTAATCATTTTGATAGAGTAATATCTTCTGTAAAAACAGATTTTATGTTGTATGACGGTGGTGGCGGTACTGAAATATCACTTGATATTCTGGCAAAATTAAGGCAAAAACATCCCAACTTGAAATATGTAAAAGGTTCGATGTTAAAATCAGATAAAGTGAAAAATATTGTTGATAAGCTTGATATTAGTGTTTTTTGCGGGGATGAAGTAATGTTGATGACAAATCTTAAAGATGGAGCTGTTGGCATGGCAACTGCAATTGGAAACGTGCTTCCAGAAATTTCCACTAAAGTTTGTACCTTGTATAATGAAGGAAAAATTGAAGAAGCACATACATTATACAACAAAATAATAGCTCCATGGGTATTAGCTAGTGGTATTGTTAAATCTGAATTTATCAGGTTTCATAAAGAGGCTCTTTATAAAATAGGTATTATAGAAAATCCTGTTACAAGGCCTCCTTTAACTGGTTTATCAGAAGCAAGATTAGAATATCTTGATTATTTACTTAAATTCATATTTTAAATCTACTATGTATGGAAGCTATATTTTTTGATTTTGATGGAGTAATTATAGACTCTGAACCGGTCATGAGAATCGCTTTTGCAGAAGCTTACAGAATTCATTACGGTGAAGATTCTGAATGTCCAATAGAAGAGTATTTGAAACACACAGGTCACTCCTTTCCAAGGATTATGCAAAAAATGGGGTTGACTACAGAGCTTTTCGAAGATTTTAGAAGAGTAAGTATCAATAATATGGACAAGATAAAACTTTTTCCGGGAATTATCGATGTTATTATTAATTGCAAAAAGAATGATCAGAAATTGGCTCTCATAACGGGTAAAGATAGTGCAAGAACAATTCAAATTTTAAAAAAATTTGAATTGTATCAATATTTTGATTTATTAATATGTTCAGATATGGTTAAAAATCCTAAACCTAATCCCGAAAGTATTTACCGGGCATTAAATTATTTTAATATTAAATCAAATCAGGCAATAATGATTGGTGACTCATTATATGACATTGTTTGTGCCCAAAGAGCCAGTGTAAGTACTATTGCTGTATTATGGGGTGTAGAGAAGAATCAAAGTTTATTTGAAGGAATTGGTGCTGACCATATTGTTCAGGTACCTAATGAGCTTTTAAAACTCATCGCATAAAAAAATAAAAAATGAAAGGATTACTAAATAAAACTTGTCTGGTAACTGGTGGATCAAATGGAATAGGGAAAGCAATCTGTGATCGTTTAATTGCAGAAGGTTGTAATGTGATTGTTTTAGATAGGCAAAAACCTGACGATATGGATAAAGTTATTTTTTATTCATGTGATTTATCTATAGAAGAAAATGTTAAACAGACAGTTGATGAGATAATAAATAAGTTTAATAAAATAGATGTTTTGGTTAATAATGCTGCAATTTTTATAATGAAAGGAATTGAGGCAACTGTTCAAGATTGGGAAAAAACCCTGCAAATGAACGTTATATCTGTTTCAAATCTTACAAAACAATTACTTCCTTTGATTAAGCATTCCGGCAAAGGATCAATTATTAATATTTCTTCTATTAGCGGAATAATTGGTCAAGCTAATTTTGCAATATATAATGCATCAAAAGCTGCTATTCTTGGTTTGACAAAATGCTGGGCTGTTGATTTTGGTAAATTCAATATTCGGGTAAATAATATTCTACCTGGATATATTGAATCTCCTTCATCAAAAAAATATCTACAAGAGAGAGGTTTGAATGAGTCACTAATTGATCGGAAATTGAAAGCTCAACATCCTTTGGGTAGACAAGGAAAGCCAGAAGATATTGCAAATGTTGTAGCGTTTATTGCTTCTGAGGATTCATCTTTTATTACTGGGGCTGACATTGTGGTAGATGGGGGATTTACAATTCAATAACATTTGTTCTATGAAAAATGTAATTAATGTAATTTTCAATGAGCAGAGGAAAAAGTCCTCTGCCATTTTTCTTCATTATCCAAAAAATAATTACCATTTAAGTTACAGCGAATTGTTTGATCAGTCCTTAGCTATCGCCTGTGCATTAAGACAATATGGAGTAAAAAATGGAGATAAAGTATTAGTTGTTTTTGATAATGTTCCCGAATCAGTCATTGTTGCTTTTGCACTTATGATTGCAGGCGCAATTTTAGTACCAGTTGAGCCTGTTATAAAAAATGATTCTCTTCAGTACATAATTGAAGATTCCGAAGCTAAATTTTTCATTTTTTTTGATTATATACCTGAAAATTTGAATATATCGTCATTATATTCAATGAGTTATAAAGAATTATTAAATGCTAGAATAGAATCGAAAGATATTTCTTACTTCACTCTTTCACCGGAGGAAATAATTGTTATTCTTTATACATCAGGTTCAACTGGAAATCCTAAAGGAATTGTTTTTGATTACAGTAGTGTAATTGAAAATTTCAAAGAATATGGTAGGGTTATGAAGTTCTCCAATCAAACAAGGTTTCTTCAGGTAATGCCGTTATATCATGCTGATGGATGGAATTTTACCCTGCTTGTACCTTATTTACACAATTGTACAGTAGTTCTTACTCCTAAGTTTAATCTGAATGTGTGTAAAGATGTTTTTTACATTACAACGGAGTATAATTGCAATGTTCTTGTTGCTATTCCTTCTATTTTAGATTCCATTACTTTATTCAGTCATCGGTATGAACCTGATGAATTACCTAAGTTAGATTATGTAATAACTAGTTCCGAGAAACTTTATAGAGGGACAAAAGCAACCTTTGAGAAATTATTTAATTGTGAAGTTTATGATTTGTATGGATTAACTGAAACACAAATAGTAAGCTATTATAATAAAGATATTGAATGGATTGAAGGATCTACTGGTAAACTTCAGTATGGAGTCGAAGTAAATTTTGCTGAAGATGGAGAGCTAATGATTAAAAGCCCTTACCTCTTTAAAGAATATTGTAATAACAAACATTTAACTGATAAAGTAAATAAAGAGGGATGGTTTAGTACAGGAGATCTGGGATATTTATCAGAAGATGGTTATTTGTTTTTAGTTGGAAGAAAAAACGATATAATAAATAAAGGTGGAGAAAAGATTGCACCTTCGGAAATTAGTTCTATAATTAAAGAACTTTCTTTTGTTAAAGACTGTCACACACTGGGGATAAAAGACGATATATACGGTCAAAATATACTTTCGGTAGTGATATTAAACAAATCCTATCAAGTTTCTAATGCAAAAAGTATAATATACAATTATTGTACATCAAAATTAACTCATAGTTCTGTACCAAAACAGATCGTTTTTATGAATTCCTTTCCTCTAAACAAAGTAGGAAAAAAAGATGTATTGAAATTAAAGGATATCCTTAGGCATGAATATGAGATGGAATTCTGAATAAACATTATTCAATAGTAAAGCAGAATGAGAATAAGTTTGGTTTTGTAGAATTCAAGTTTTATCAAACAGAATGAAAGTTAATACAATTAAAGCTCACCTTGCGTTATTTGCTGCAGGATGTATGTGGGGTCTAATGTCTCCAATAGGTAAATTTGCGATGGAAGCAGGAATTACGAGTTTTTCTTTAACAACACTACGGATGGTAGGTGCGGCTGTATGTTTTTGGCTTGCCTCAATTTTTACACAACGTGAAAAAGTAAGTAAAAAAGATTTGGTGTTATTGTTATTTGCAAGTTTGCTTAGCATTGTATTCAATCAAGGACTATTTATTTTTGGATTATCATTGACTTCTCCAGTAGATGCTTCAATAATAACTACGTCACTACCTATTATTACTTTAATATTAGCAGCTTTATTTATGAAGGAACCTATTACACTTTCTAAAGCTGGGGGTGTTTTAATTGGGACTGTTGGAGCTGTTATTCTTGTGTTGAGCAACCATAATGGGACTATTGGAGCAGGAAATGTGTTAGGCGATATTTTGTGTTTAACTGCCCAGATTAGTTTTGCTTGTTATTTAACAATATTCAAACGCTTAATTTCCAGATATAATGTTGTAACACTAATGAAATGGATGTTTACTTATGCATCTATTTGTTTCATTCCATTATCCTTTAATGATATTTTAAAATTATTTCAGGATCCAATATCAACAAGTGCGTGGTTTGCATCTGGATACGTAATAATTTTTGGAACCTTTTTTGCATATATGTTAGTATTAATCGGTCAAAAAAAATTAAAGCCAACAATTGTAAGTATGTATAACTACGTACAGCCAATAGTTGGAACTGGTGTTTCCATTTTAATTGGTATGGGTACATTTGGATGGATAAAGGCTTTAGCTTCTATTTTAATATTTATTGGAGTTTACATTGTCACTCGTAACACATCCAATAAAGCATGCATTAAGTAAAGATGGAAAAGAATGTTATTTTATATGGTGATATAAATGATTTTTCAATAAATGAATTATTTGATTCTTTCCGTAACAAATTACCTGAATGCCTACTTAAAAGAATCTTTTATTATAAAAATTGTCAGAATAGATCTCTAAGTATTATGGGATATTATTTATTAATAAAAGGGTTAATTTATCAGGGTAAAGATGAAACTTGTCTCTATGGAGTAAAAATAAACCAATATGGAAAATCGTATTTACCTAATGAGTCAATCTACTTTAATATAAGCCATTCGGAAAATATGGCTATATGTATTTTAAGTAATTGTACAGATGTTGGAATCGATATAGAATTAAAAAAGGAAATTAATTATAAAGAATTGAAAATATACACTTCAGATGAAACAAAACTACTAAAACAGCCACTATTTGGTTTAGAAGATTTTTATAAGATATGGACACGTAAAGAGTCAATCATAAAATGTATTGGTGTTGGGTTGCAAATTGATTTAAGATCGTTGGACGTTACAAAAAATATAATTTGTTTTAAAAAAATGAATTACTACATATCAAGCTTTACTTTATTAGAAAAATATGCTTGTAGTTATGCAACAACCCTGCAAATTATGGATACACTACAATTATTTAGAATTAAAGATTAGGATTTTCTTTTAAGAAATCCTTTTTTATTTATATAAACTCTTATAAAACATATATAATGATTTTATTTTTTCAAAATTTAACAAAAAGTGTAATAGCAGTAGAAGTAGTAACGAAATTTGCTTTCGAAGACATTAAAAAACTGATTTGGCTATTTGGTAATGCTATTCAAATTAATGAGAAATCAATTAAAGGGAGGTTTATTGGTCCACGCCGGGAAATGATTACTCAATGGAGTACAAATGCTGTAGAAATTACTCAAAATATGGGCTTATCTGGTATAATACGCATTGAAGAATATTATCCGGAAGTATCAAATAATTTAGTTCATGATCCTATGTTACAGAGAATTTATGATGGATTGGATCAGAATATTTTTACTATAAGTAAACACCCTGATCCTATAATTTATATTGAGGATATTGAAGTCTATAACAAACAGGAGGGACTAGCGCTTAGCGAAGATGAGATAGACTACCTGAATGAGATAAGTAAAAAGTTGGGTCGTAAATTAACGGATAGTGAAGTATATGGCTTTGCACAAGTAAATTCAGAGCATTGCCGGCACAAAATATTTAGTGGTACATTTATTATTGATGGAGAAGAAAAAGAGAGTTCTCTTTTTGATATGATAAAAAAAACTTCAAAAGTGAATCCCAACAAGCTGGTATCTGCCTATAAAGATAATGTTGCATTTAACGAAGGCCCTGTTATTGAACAGTTTGCCCCAGCAAGTGGTGATAAACCTGAGTATTTCGAGATTAGAGATATTAAGACTGTTATTTCATTAAAAGCAGAAACCCATAATTTTCCAACAACAGTAGAACCATTTAATGGCGCAGCAACCGGAACCGGTGGTGAAATCCGAGACCGTTTAGGTGGAGGTAAGTCATCCTTGCCAATTGCAGGTACAGCAGTTTATATGACTTCTTATCCACGTACGGAAAGTGTCCGTGAATGGGAGAAAATATTGAATCCACGTCCTTGGTTATATCAAACTCCAGAACAAATATTAATCAAAGCATCCAATGGTGCTTCGGATTTTGGAAATAAATTTGGTCAACCGTTGATTTGTGGCTCAATAGTAACATTCGAACATGAAGAGAATGATAAGAAATATGGGTATGATAAAGTAATTATGCTTGCTGGAGGAGTTGGATATGCAAATATGCGGGATGCCTTGAAGGGAGATCCAAAACCCGGAGAAAAAGTTATAGTTATCGGAGGTGACAACTACCGTATTGGTATGGGAGGGGGAGCTGTATCATCAGTAAATACTGGTCAGTATACCAGTGGCATTGAATTGAATGCTATACAACGTGCCAACCCCGAAATGCAGAAAAGAGTGGCCAACGTGATTCGAAGTATTGCAGAGTCGGAACAGAGCCTGATTGTTTCTATTCATGATCACGGTGCAGGGGGACATCTTAACTGTTTATCTGAGTTAGTAGAATCTACAGGAGGACATATTGAAATGGATAGATTACCAATTGGTGATCCCACCCTATCTGCAAAAGAGATAATCGGTAATGAAAGTCAAGAGCGTATGGGGTTACTGGTGGAAGAGAAAAATATTGATTATATAAAACGAATTGCAGAAAGGGAAAGAGCACCTATGTATATAGTTGGGGAGACAACAGGTAATATGCAGTTTGTATTTGAAAAAGATAACGGAGAAAAACCGATTGATATCAAACTTGAATATATGTTTGGTAAACCACCTAAAACGGTAATGGTTGACAATACGATTGAAGAGAGCTTTCAACCAGTGCAATATAAAGAATCAGAAATACAAAACTATTTGGAAAGCGTCCTCCAACTGGAAGCTATAGCTTGTAAGGATTGGTTGACAAATAAGGTTGATCGTTCTGTTACAGGAAAAGTTGCACGTCAGCAATGCCAAGGTGAACTTCAGTTGCCATTGAGTGACTTGGGTGCAGTTGCTCTTGACTACCGTGGTAAAACAGGCATTGCAACTTCTATTGGGCACGCATCACAAGTAGCAATAATTGATCCGGCAGCTGGTTCTGTTATGGCAATTGCCGAAGCTCTTACAAACATTATATTTGCTCCATTAACGGATAAGTTGGATAGTATTTCACTGAGCGCAAACTGGATGTGGCCATGCCGCAACGAAGGGGAAGATGCTCGGTTGTATAAAGCTGTAGAAGCGGCTTCCAATTTTGCCTGTGCCTTAGGTATTAATATTCCCACAGGGAAAGATTCTTTATCTATGACTCAAGAATATGGTGATGATAAGGTGATTGCCCCAGGTACAGTGATTATTTCAGCAAGTGGAGAAGTAAGTGATGTGCGGAAGATTGTTTCTCCGGTATTGGTCAAGAAAAAAAATAGTTTAATATATTATGTGGACTTCTCTTCTGATTCATTCAAACTAGGAGGATCAGCATTTGCACAGGCATTAAATAAACTGGGAAATGAACCCCCGACTATAAAAAACTGTAAATATTTCCGTAATGCATTTAATATGATACAGGAAATCATAGATAAAGGCTTGATCTTGGCTGGGCACGATATTTCCGGAGGTGGAATGATTACTACCTTATTGGAAATGTGTTTTGCCAATGTTGAAGGGGGAATGGAAGTAGACTTGGATATAATTGATGAAAAAGATATTATTAAAATCTTATTTGCTGAAAATCCAGGTATAATAATCCAGGTGAAAGATACAAAAGCATTTGAAGGATTACTGAAAGATAATGGTATTAGTTTTGCTGTAATTGCACATCCGATAGATGAAAGACATATACTTATTAATAAAGAGGGTATCCAGTACAATTTTGATATTGATTATATGCGTGATATATGGTATTCATCATCTTATAAATTGGATATCAAACAAAGTGGGATAATTCATGCCAGAAATCGTTTTGAAAACTACAAGATTCAACCACTCGAATTTAAATATAATAAAAACTTTATTGGCTCTTTTGCCTCTTTAGGAATTTCTGCTGATCGTCGCAAACCGACTTACATTAAGGCTGCAATTCTAAGAAATAAAGGCACAAATGGTGAACGTGAAATGGCTTACGCTCTATATCTGGCTGGTTTTGATGTAAAAGATGTTCATTTGTCCGATCTTGCCTCAGGAAGAGAATCATTGGAAGATATTAACTTTATTGTCTTTTGTGGTGGCTTTTCAGATTCTGATGTATTAGGCTCTGCAAAAGGATGGGCAGCTGGTATAATATACAATGAGAAGGCAAAAAAAGCAATAGACAATTTCTATGCACGAGAAGATACACTTAGTTTGGGGGTTTGTAACGGTTGCCAACTAATGGCAGAGTTAGGTTTACAATATCCAGAACATGAAAAGAAACATAGTATGTTACATAATGAATCACATAAACTTGAATCCGAATTTGTTACATTAGAGATTCCTAAAAATAATTCGGTTATGTTAAACTCTTTAAGCGGGACAAAATTGGGAATCTGGGTAGCTCACGGTGAAGGTAAATTCTATTTTCCATATGAAGAAAAAGAATATAATATTATCGCCAAATATAATTATGAAGGATATCCGGCAAATCCAAACGGCTCACCTTGGTCTGCTGCTGGTGTTTGTTCAAAAGATGGCCGTCATCTTTCGTTGATGCCTCATCCAGAGCGTGCTATATTCCCTTGGCAATGTGGTTATTATCCTAATGAGCGCAAAAATGATGAAGTAACTCCATGGATGGAGGCTTTTGTAAATGCCCGGAAATGGATAGAGGATATTTTAATAAAATAATGAGTAAAATTTAAACAGGTTCTAAATGGAGAATAATTAGAAAAACTAATCCCAAACACGGATTAAAGTCATTAATTTAAGTTATGATTTGTGCAATTTATCAAATGTATATGTGCTATAAGTATGACTAGAGAATTATTATCAGTTATCTTATGTATTTAAGTATATACTGGGATTTATTAAATAAAATGCTTTTAAATGTGAAACTATTATTTAAGTAAACATTATATGCTTATTACAATATATAATCGATCCTGAAAATTGACATTGCTTTTTGTAGTTAGTATTCTATTTATAAATAATACTTTTCCAGATAAGAAAAATAGGTTTAAAAACACGCTTTTATTTGCGTATTAATATATAATATCAGACATACTTGTTGCATATTTATTTTCTCTTTCTTTTAATTTTTAAGCAAAAACGTAATCCGTTAACGCTTCCCGTTCATTTCTTAAGCGGCAACGAATCAATCCTTGTCAGGACATGAATTGATTCTTCTCAGTACCCGGATACTATCGGCAAAAGGTAACGGATAATAACCGCGACCTTACAAGAAATGGTCGGGGTGCGGAGAAGAATCAATCGGGATGCGGTAACGGATTAATTCTTGTGCGGTGACGGATGACTTAATAGGTGGAAAAAAGAACTTTTACCGGTTATATACATGATTTACGTGAGCTGCATATTGGGCAGAGCAATGAATAAATATTAAACATTTCCTATTAATATTCACTATATAAATCTCATAAAAGCTTATTGGTTTCTTTTTATAAGAATTATGTGAGCTTTCCGGTAGAAAGAAAGATACGTGTTATGGGTTGTTTATGTTGTCAAAGTTATATTTCTTAATAATATCTTTCCTATTGATATTGATTTTGTGTTATTAACGACAAAATGATATTTTGCATTAAGTTTTGCACCCATATCATCTAAATCCAAAATTGCGGAATAAATCACCATATAACTTGTGAGCCGGATTTTAATGTTTATAATGGGGTTTTTCTTTTTATTTACTCAGTTATGAATGTTTTTATCGAAAATATGATACAATAATAGCGGGGCTGTAAAAATGAAAAAGCAATAGAAAGTTGCTGAAAAAGCATCCTTCCTATTGCTATCATTTTGAATGTGCAAAATAGATAATTCAATTATTTAATATCCCATGTCAATTCGCTGTTCTCGTCTTTGTTTATCGTTAATGTTTGTCCGTGTTTGAGTTTTCCTCCTACAATCAGACGGGAGATGGGACGCCTTAAATGGGTTCTTATCGTACCGGCAATTTGCCTAGCTCCGTATTTAGGTGTAAATCCTTTCTCAGCCAGCATCTTACGGGTTTCTTCATCTATATTCATTTCGATGCCCTGCTTGTTAAGTGCCTCTATCAAACTTTTCAACTGAATATTGAATATCTTTAATAACATGGTTTCATTGATAGGAGAGAAGGGCACTATTTCGGAAAGACGTGCTAAAAATTCCGGACGGAAATAATTGCCCATCACTTCCATAATTTGTGTAGTGGTTGGAACAATTCCCTCTGCTAACTGTTTTGTCAACCATTCGCTACCGACGTTTGAAGTAAACAATACGATTGCATTGGAAAAATCACCTTCTTTACCCAGACGGTCGTGCAGTTTCCCTTCATCCATGATTTGCAGGAATATATCGTATACCGAACTATGCGCCTTCTCGATTTCATCGAATAAAACTACGGCATAAGGTTGCTGGCGTATTTTATTAACAAGAAGTCCTCCTTCTTCATAACCGACATATCCGGGAGGAGCACCATATAATAAGGCCGCAGAATGTTCTTCTTTAAACTCGGACATATCAAATCTTATCATTGCCTTTTCATCGTTGAAAAGCACTTCCGCCAATGATTTGGCAAGCTCTGTTTTACCCGTACCGGTAGGTCCGAGCAAAAAGAATGAACCGATTGGTTGTCCTGCTTTATTTAAACCGCTACGTGACTCGAGAATTGCGTCTACAAGCGATTTTAAAGCCTGATCCTGGCCGACTACCCTACGGCGGAGTAAATCTTCCATGTTCAGTAAACGCTCCTTCTCCTGGGCTTGTACTTTGCCGATAGGAATACCTGTTTTACTTGAAATAATTGCAGCGACTTCATGCACCTGGATGTCTGTAATCTTCTCTTTTACAAACTCCCGCAATATGTCCAAAGCTTTATCAATGTATTCGAAAAGCTTTTCATGGCTTTCTATCTCTTTTACATCAGTTTCATCCGTAATCATCCCCAGTAATACGGGACTAAGCTTGTTTTGCATATTGAAGTAGAGAAACCGTAAAGACTCAAGCTTTTCATCAGAAGTTTTCTCAGCAGCAGCTTCAATTTCGGCAAGGTCTGATGTAAAACTCTGGATATCTTTTTGAGCTGTTTCATTTACCATTTTAGTTGCAGACATCGTTCTGTCCATGAGGTCGATAGCTGAGTCGGGCAACTTACGGTCTTTTACATATCGCTTGGCCAGCCTCACACACTCTTCAATCGCATCTTCGGCTATTTGCAGTTTATGAAACTCCGTATATCTCGGTAAAACCGATTTCAGCATTAAAATGGCCGACTTAATATCCGGCTCTTCTATTTGCAACACTTCAAATCTGCGGCTAAAGGCATGATCGGGTTCTATCAGTTTACGGTATTCATCAACGGTGGTTGCTCCTATAATTGTTAAATCGCCTTTTGACAATTCGGGTTTTAATATGTTTGCAGCCCCGGAGTTTCCTTGTTTGGTATCAAGAAGCACGTGTATTTCGTCGATAAAAAGGATCGCATTGTCAATATTACGTATCTCCTTGATTATATTTTTAATACGGTCTTCTATTTCGCCTTTGTAAGTGGCTCCTGCAATCAATGATCCTGTATCCAGTTCGTATATCGAAGCACCTTCCAGGTAAGAAGGTACGTTTTTATTGACGATATCATAGGCCAATCCGTCTACTAAAGCAGTTTTACCTACTCCCGAATCACCGATGATCATTACATTGGGTTTACTCCGTCTTCCCAGTATTTCCATCATCATACGGGTTTCCTTATCACGGGAGACAATATTATATATTTTCAGGTCTTGCGCCAATGCAGTCTTATCTATACAATATTTAAGCAGGTTTACCATCGGAGCTCCGGTGCCCTCTTCGATAGGTATCATGGAAGAAGAACCTCCGTTGAATCCGATCTTTGCGTGCGTTTCTTTGCCGCTTACATATAGTTCAAATATTTCATTCTCCCTTAAAGGGAAAGATTTAAGCTGGTCTGTGGTGAATGCTACATTTGGTCTTGCTATTGCAGCCAATACACAAATAGGATTTATCTCTAATAATCCTAGTTTTAACCGTACATTATCCGCTTCTTCAAAAACCAAAGGTATTTTCTCATCAGGTTGTATATCAGCTACGACACCGGCCTTGGGAAAATCGTCAATACGCATCTCTGCCCATTCCTCAAAATATTCAAGATCTTTATCCATACTTTGAATAAAAGATCTTAAGCCTATCTCTTTATGCATCAAAGCTTTTAAGAGGTGAGCAGCAGAATAAGTAGAATTGTAATATTCACGCGCAATTGATTGTGATATCCTGATGGCTGTTTTTACTGATTCGTTTAGGTTTATAAAATCCATTTTAAAGTATCTTTGCTTATTGTTTTATTTAAGATTGATCATATATTCTTCCTTACTCTTCGGCTGATGTATGTTTATCACATAATTGTAGTTATCGGGAGAACGTTTAATAAGTCCTATTTTAAGTTTCTTCAATATTCCCTTCTGATTTAAATACTTTACGTATTCTTCTTTGGGAGTGATCTGTACTTCGATCACATTGATAAGTCCTTCTTTAGGTTTAGGGCTTATCTTAACGCCTTTAACAACATCAATATATTCCGTATATTTGTTTAGTTCTATCTGGCAGAAACTGATAATATCATGCTTTGTCAGTATCCGGTCTTTAGATGTCAGATAATATTTATTGATTGCCTTAAGACTGTCTATGTCATAAAAGCTTTTGGCTCCGTCAGCCGGAGTAAGGAACACAGCATCGGTTTTGTTTAAAACCGGGATTTTGTTGGCCATCAAGGCCGTACCTTCCGGCAAATTATTTACTAAATCCAGATGTGTAGTCCAATAATTGATATTTAATGAGCTTATTTCTTCGGTAACATTTATTTTTAACCTGGCAACTTCCGTATGTTCATTCAGTCGATTCAATTCGGCCCTCTGCACCTCATTGTCCTGAATGGCAGCAATGGAGTTCATGACTTTCATTATCTTATCGTTATCTATTTTAGGGAAGGCAGTTCTTTCATCCTGGATGATGTCTACCAATCTCTCCAGATAATCGTATATTTCGGGGCTCTCTATCGACTTTTTATAAATCGGCTCTACCGAATAATGGCGTTTATTCTGTGGCCCGGCAGATGAAGAATAATATAAATTCTTATTGGAATCTGTTACCGTATCCATTTCCAGCAATTTCTCTCCGGCATCCGATGGTAAAGATATAACATCTGTAGACTTCCAATCTGTTTCCCTGAGGTTGTTGTATCTTCTGTTTAATACCGGAAAGGCATTGAGCGTAATGATCATTTTTTCCAGATCGCTTTGCGTAAAATAGGGTGGGAAAGACAACATTAACCAATATCCCGGGAAGAGAGAGGAAAGCAACTCATGGTCAACTATATCAACCAATTCATCCGGAATAATTTGCTTTTGTATTTTGTCCAGATGTATTCTGCTTTCTATTGTCTGATAATGACTGTCGTAGAAATCGAGTGTATCACTCTCTGTTCTGCTAAGTATCTCTTTTTGTTGACGGGGAAATCCCGGTTTTATTTTTAATTCTTTCCCGTTGATAGACCATTTTACCGTAGATAGCAGGTCATAGTATTCGTGTGTATCATTTAGATGCGGAAAATCAACATAAAGAAACAGGTTTTTAAGTTCTTTCGTTTCTGCTCCTGCTTCCAGCTTTATCCAGATTTTGTTATACGCTGCCTTTTTATCTGTACGGAACATCACTTTTTTATTCCCTATTTCATCTACATTCCAGAATGTCTGGTTAAAGAAAAAACTACTTATACCGGCATTCCAGAGAGTAGTACTGATTGCAGGAGTAAAAACAACAGAAGTAATGTTTTTACTTTTTAAGTGATTAGGAAGGGTTTTTAAAAAGAATTCAGTCTTTTTATCCAGGAAATAAATAGGAGCTTCGGGCTTTATTTGCAATATACCGTGGGCAGGCCTTACATAATTGTAGGTTGCAGGTGAAAGGTCTTCTACTAACTTTTCTAGTATTGTAGAGTCAATATCGTTGAGTTTATTATCCAACAGATATAGCTCATTACATATTTCTTCGATCATTAAAAGTGTGAGAGAATCAAAGTTATTTGATCCTTTGATTCCCCACAACATATTCATATAATGAATTATTCTGCTACGTATCGCCTCTTTTGTTTTCATAAATTTATTATGGCAGAGCGTCGCGGTCTACCCAATAGTAAAACTCGCCGTTAGATTCTATTTTTTCAGCGTCGTCCAATTCTACTTTTTTGCTCTTGAAATAGAGTATCAATTCATCCAAAGACTGATCGGTTACTATCTTTTTGTTTGTAATGTCTTTTACCCTGATGCGGTGCAATAAATCGTTTGAAGAAGGGCTTCCGGTTATTCTTCTCTGGGCTTCTGCCAGACTCATGGAATTTATGAAAGACGACTTCAATTTACAGAGCTTACAATGCTTCAGTGTTTTGATATAATATTTTTTCAAATGCTTCCTTATCTTCGAAGTATTAGCATATACTATAGGAGTAGAGGTTGTTACGTAAAAATTATCATTGCTGTAATTCTGATCATAATTGTCTTGTTGATTTGTATACCCTCCGGGACTATTGATTAGTGTAAGAAGGTCATCTTCACAATTACATGGTTTTTTATTAGCTTTCTTCTTTTTGGTTTTATATTTTTGTTCTACTTCTTTTGATGAAATGATCCTTACGTAATCTTTCAACTCATCCATTTCATTTTCGGACGTCATCAGATAGTAGTCAATTTCTCTGTCTTCAACGCCGGTCAAAAGGATAGGATCTGAAGTTAGTATCCATCCCGGAAGCTCGCTTCTAAAATCAGAGATAAACTGTTTAGAAGGTGTTCTTGATGCGTCCAATCTGAAATTTTGAGCAAAAAGAGGGTCAAAGCTTGTGCGGTTATTTCCTACGGTTTCGAATGCACGTACCATATATTGGCTGATACTTACATTGTCTTCTTTTATCTGCTGAACGATGGTATCTACATTGTTGGTCAAAACCTCGAGCGATAAGTATCCGCCTTTCTGAGGGAAAAGAATAGCTCCTTGTGTGATACTGTTTTTAGGGAAGTCAAGACGATATCCATTTTTAGCATCTCCACTTTGGGTATAGTAATTATTGTGTCTTATTTGCTCCGGAGAAACCAGTATTTCGCCTTTGGTTTTCTTCATGATCTCTGCATAAGAGTCGATCATGTCCTGTATATCCAAAACAAAATTGTTAGATATGTTATTTTCCGTAGCATATGTCTGGAATCCGACAACCCTTATGCTGCTATCAACTAATTTGCTGATAAGAGGAGTGTCTACAGATTCGGTCATATATCCTGTTTCCCCGATTAGAACAAGCAGATTAGATTCATTGGGATATTCTTTGAACATTTCGGCAGCTTTATGTACTCCGGTCCAGGTTCCGGTTGTATATATCGGCTTTAATTTATCCTTGTTATTAGCCTTTTCCGTCAGATAATTAATTACATCGGAATAATTGGAGGTAAATCCCATAGCAGTTGGCGAAACAGAGGTTTCTTCCAGGTCATCCATTGTCATAACACAACCAAAACGGTAGCTAAAAGGGTCTTCCGGATGCTCAAATAGTGTTTGAAGATTTTGAAGAGCATTTACTAATTGCGGAAACTGATCTATCGTATGTCGTTTTCCTTCAAAAACAAACACTACATTGATGTTTCTTAAGTCTTTGGAAATCTCCCTGAATTTTTTATATGTAATATGTCCGCCGTTTATATTAAAAATATAATTGGTGCTGATATCAAATACAGGCATGGCAAGATTTGCTTTATAAGCTACCTGTCCGTTTCTTGCACTATAAGACGTTATCGGATTGTACTTAACCGTACGGTATTTGTCTGACAGAAGTTTATTCAGGTCTTGAATATTTTCAGTCAAACCGATGGTTCTGTTGTTTTTTAAAGAAAACTTTATCTGATCTTTAGGAATACTGGAGATATCAGCATGTAATACCTGGCCGATATCCTGGATCAATGAATTGTCTATCCATCCTAAAACTTCTTGTTTTACCTCTTCCGGCTTTATGGTTGTTTTTTTAGCAACAAGTGATTTCTTTTCGTATTTGTCTTCTTTCATTTGATAGACAATACTATAAGGAAATATATTACTTGCGATGCTACCTATCTTTACATCTTTATATAGTTTTACAGCATCATACCTTGAGAAATATCTTTCAGAATCATTGATTGCAGTGGTATCGGAAAATACGACCATCATCTTTTTCTTTTTACCACTGAATATATCTGTTACGGACTGATGGTTGAGCAATAGTTTGGATTTAGGCATCCATCCGTAATATTCAGCATTTTTGTATTGCAGCTTACCGTTCTTAATAATGTCGGGTGTGTATTTGATAAGTTTCAAATAATCTCCTTTTTTCTTGATAACAAGAAAAGGATCTAAGTAGTCTACATCTTTGGCCTTTACTTTTCCTCCCGGTTTGTTGAGGGAAATATTCTTTTCACGGTCAGAGTATACAACCCAGGGTTGCTTATTCAAATCGGTTTTAGGAGCTTTTATTTCTTCTCCTCCACAATAATTTAATGAATATTGCCTTGGTATTTTCTTTACTCTTGTAAATCTGTTTACAGGACCACACGCACTTATTACGAGTGTCAGGACAATTAAAGCTGATAGTTTGTTGTAGGTTTTGTTCATGTTGTATGTCTTTTAGTCGTTGTCTGTTTGTACCACCATTAATTTCTTTACACAAGATCTTCCTCTGGGGTCTACATCAACTACTACATCATCTATAACTGCTCTTCCTTTACCTATCAATCTCAACCCCTGACAATAAGAATAAAAATCATTTCTTCTTGTGTTATTGATTATAACCATTGTATGGGGGTCTTTACATAGGTATCTGTTTAAAATATAATTGTAATTCGCATTAAATGGCTTTTGGTCTATGATATTTTGTAACCGTTGTTTTATATCATTTCCAATCTGTGTAGCGAGGTCATTTTCACCTTCTTCTTTATATCTCTGGCTAATGGAAATGACATGCCTTATCGGATACTTTGTTTCTTCTGTTGATAATAATATTTCGTAAGTGCCGGGAAACTCGTATCTGTAAATGGCTGTTTGCTCACGGCTGTCTACGATTCCGGTTTCACCGAATTCCCATCTCCACTCTTTTCCCGGGCCTTCTGCACGAAAGACAATGTATTCGTCCTGCATGGCCGAGGTAGGTCCGATGATCTTAATAAACGAATCGTCATCATCTGTTGATTTAGGACGTACGTTTATGACAAACCTCTTTTCAAAAGTTCCGTCTACAGTAATTCTGACCTGATATTTACCTATATCAGGAAATGTGTATTCACCTTTTTTTAGCGGCGAAGTGTCACCGTTCCCAAATTCCCACAACCAGGTACTTACACCACGTGTGCTATCTGAATAGATGATAGATTCTCCCAGTTCTATATCTATTGATGAGACAGAAGCTCTTACGTCACGGTCACCAAAGCAAGAACGGATAATAAAAATCGTTATCCCTATACAAAGAACGATTGATATAAGGACAATGTATGCACGTCTGTTAACAAGCTTTCCCATTTTATCTCTGACTATTTAGTATTTGCCTTCTATTTTGTAAACCTATCTCACAATCTTCCAGATTGCGTCTGAACCCTCTTATATTTTGTTTTCTGCTCCAAACCTCTTTCCTGTCGTCAAACCATGTACTGTAAAAGGCAGAGGTGTGAGAGAAAATTTTATACCTTGCATCGTAACTGTTTTTCTCGTATATATCTTTGATATCTTTGAGATAAAGCTTTATTTCATTTTCCTCATAGCTTGCTTTTAAGCTGGGATTAAATTTCCTGATCTTATTGTAAATAGAGTCTATTAGTACCATCTTGTTTTTTTGTATATCCTGAAAACTCTGGATCCGCTCCATTTTGGCTACTGCAAATTCTTTTTGTGCCATTGTGTGAGTATCAGAGTAGGAATAGTACAGGCACAAACAACATAAGAATGTTGTTATAATAAACAGTGAAGTTACATATATAAAAGCTGTCGTACGCTCTTGCTGATTTTTGGTTCTTTTTATCTTATCCATGTTGATCTTTCGCTTTTTATCTTCTTGAACTCATATTTCCCTGATGTATTCTGCGGGTTACCGCCCGGTTGTCTTCCATACACTTCAAAAGGTCACTGCGGACATTGTCTTCTTCTATCCTGAGCAGGCGTATCGAATCTTTCATACTGAGGAAAGTATTCATCTGGGTCATTAGTTTCCGAAATAGCTGAACGTCTTTCGGATTCATCTTCTCCATGTAATTAGTGGTATTCTGCCTGCGTTTACTCACTGCATTTTGTATATATATATCATTCATGTCCAGATTAAACATAGTCGTGTATCTATAAAGACTGTCTATTCTGGAAGCTATCTCTATTTGTTGAAAATATATATTATCATATTGTGATGTTTTGTCGACTATACGGTTTAACTCCACAGAAGATGTTTTTAAATAAAAGAAGAATACAAGTATACCAAGCAAAATACAACTTGCCAGATACCCTGAAAAGTGCCAGTAACTTCGAATAACTTCCTTGTTGTTTTTTGGTTTCATAAATATTTCATCTAACGATTTCTACTATTGTATTTATATTCTGGTATTAATTCCTAAATAAGCACGATGCCGGGGAGAGGATAAGCGGAATTTTGTATCCGTTCTGGATATCCTATACTTAATATTTATATTACGGTCGAAAGGTATCATCAAATCTACCAATTCGTTCAATATAAAATGGTTCGTTGCTCCGGTTTCGAATAACTTCATTTTTTCCGTTCCCATCGGACCGATAATTATTTCCAGGTCGGGATTTTCACTATCAACCCGGTTTCCTAATATGGAATTGATTCCAAGCTTCCATTTACCAAGAATGATCATCTTGTCTTTTCCCAGGCATTGCTGTGACTTTTTCCCTTCTTTAACTTCTATCGGACAATCTAAAATAATGCTCATCACCTGGGCTATTAATTCGAGGCTTTGGGAAATCTCAGCTATTACCGGGATTATTTTTATAAATAGGAGTGCCTGGTTAAGCGATAAGTGTTTTAATATGCTCCACTGATCTTTAAATATCTCCTTTAAGTTGTTATAAAAATGAGCTTTGTCAAATTGCTGCTCATATGCTTGTGCATCTACTAATAATTGGTCGATGACAATCTCGAAAGGCTGAAAATATTTACGTGCAAAATACTCCTCATTCCGGTGTTTTCTTATTTCCTGAATAACATCTTCATGAGTTTTTACCCTTTTTGATTGTTGCGGTTGATGGAATATTCCTTCAGGCAAAGAGTCATAGATGCTGTATCTGTTCGTATAAATATATAAGTATTCCAACAAATCATGATTAGAATACTGGTATTCAATTTTATTTATATCTTTAGATACATCTCTGATATTGCCCCGCTGGCGGATGATGAGGGTTCTTTCAATGTCTTTCCCTGCATTGACCAGTCCGGACACGATAACTTCTGCCCTAAAGTCTGTGCTTAGAGTATTTGTGCTTTTATTTTTTACTTTATGTGTTGTCTTTTTAGCGGTCATAATCTAATTAATCCAGGATGGTCCATCCTCCTTTGCCTTTAATTATTTCAGCTTGGTGAACTCTTTCGGATACCACTACATTTTCTTTGTGCTGACCGATGTATTCGAGTCGACTCAGCTTAGACCACAACTCTGTCATTACATTTAAGAATGATTCAAGCTGTAACATAATTGTCCGCAGGTTGCTGTGGTCGTATTTGATGCTTAATGCATTCACCAGTAATTCTTCAAATGAACCCGGAGTAACGTCACTCCACTCATAAAAGTATTTTAGTAATTCTTCTTTTTCTGTTTTACTAATGAAACTAAGACTTACATAACACATATGAGACAGGGTAGAGAAGTAGTTGACAATCTCGATAGGAGCGGCAGCGCTTCCTATATTCCTGTATGCAAAGTATATGGATGCAATATAGCGCATCATATTTTCACAGGTGCTGCATATGTGGTTTGCAATAGGTGAGTTTTGAGACCTGTTTCTTACTTTTGAAATAATTATTTTCGAGGTCTTCTCTATTTCATTCAAATAGCCTCCGAAACGTTCGTAATAATCAAGCAATTCCGGGTGGCTATTCATACTGGTGCATGGAGGGATATAATTGCCATCGATCTCGTAATGACCTTCCTTTTGACGGATACGACCTATGAGAAGATGATATAGTCCTAATTGATTATAGTTAACTTTGCCCTGAGGGATTATGGATAGTTTGTAATATTCGGATACGTCAGGGTGGCGGGGAGGAGTTTCTTCCTCATTCGGAATACCTGTCGGCACACGTTTAAATGGGTCAACCGTTAATATCACATCCCAATATACGATATCTTTTGACCTGGATTGCTCGTTATTTTCAAAAGAGTGATTGTAGATAATATAATCATCCTCTTTTGGATTGTAGGCTATTCTGCATCCTTCAGCCGTTATAGCATTACATTTTCTTAATCTTATTTCTATTTGTCCGGTTACTTTTTCGCTTATGTCAAATTCGGCAGAATTACCATATCTGTCCGAAGAGGGGAGCAGGCCATAATTATATGGGGTTAACCGCATCGATTGGTTATCGCATAAACGATTGATAAAGAAGTTTTCCAGCTGTTGTAGATGGGTGAATTCTACATTCATGCCTTCTACCCAGTTTACTAACCTATAATCTTTTTTGTGTTCCATCAACAATTTAATTTCAATTCGTGTATTGTGATTTTTTCTTTAAGTACATTATGATATGGGACTTGATATCCATATTTAAACCTCTTCATACTCTTCTTGTTGAACCCGCTTGGCTATTATTACTTTCTTCTCTTTGATATTATTTTCTACAAAAGAGAGATCGGGGTCAATGTATTTCTTCCGTCCCAGAATAGAACTGTTTACATAAAATATCCATCCGTAAGAATCGTTGTAATCGGAATAAATAATGGGGCTTTGCGGAGATTTTTTATTGTAGTCATCGATAAGAACTTTAAACCATATTCCAAAAGGTATATTGTCTGAGGCTTTAGCTTTGATATTTAAAGGTTCGGTATCTGATACCTGTTTGAACAATTCCAGCTCTACAACTATAATTTTTTCCGGATCTAAATACTCACTCTTCAATTCGTCGGTTTCTTTATTGTATGACCATATTTTATAAACTTCGAGAGGGATATTTATATATGTTTCATAAGTCTTCATAAAGAGAGATGGTAAGAGGAAAGGAAACAAACATGTACATGCCCATAAACCATACTTAAGCTCGTTGCAGAGGTTAAATACCAAAGAAAACAAACCGCATCCTACTAGCATGAGTACAAATATGCACAAGAATTCTACGTAATATGGCTTTTCTTTTATTCCGCCTGTAACCTTATCTAAAATCTTTAAGTTCAATGAGCCAAGTATTAGATAAAGTATAAGTAAACATACATAAATATAAGGCATAAACCAATAATCGAAAAAGCTTAAAAAGGCTGGTAGTGCCAGCACGACTCCTGAAATCAGAAAATAAAATATTGCTTTTTTGTTGCTTAACAGCTTATTTTTTTTAGCAACAATAAACATTACTCCTCCCAGTATTACCGACATAATAGGAAGGAATAAATAAAGCATTATAAATTTTGCTGGCGTGATAAGTTCCATATTCTATTTTCTAATTTTTAGATTCTGTTATTAATAAATACTCTGTAATTAAAGGTCGCAGGGGATACTTTTATTAATTGCTGTTCAAAGTATATCTCATTTTCCCTGTCTATATGATTCTGGAAATTTTTGTGGGGTTTAAGATATACATCGATTGTATTTATAAATCCTTTTCCCGGACTTTCAACCAACCCTTTACGAATATGAACATCATCAATGAACTCATTAAATTCTTTTTTGCAGAAGTCTTTAATATCTTCATTAGTTACCAATAGTTGATGTTTTGTAAGGGAGTTTTTATAGGCTTGATACTTTTCTTTTTTCTCCGGTGCATATTCTCCTTTAACAACAGGAGACAATATAATCACGGAAGATGGGTTTACGGGAGTGCCGAATTCTGCTTTCAATGCCGATCCCGTTTTTACATTATTGGGCAGATTGAATGTGGTAATCCAATACTCTATAAAGAAAATTTCGCTTTCTTTATCCGGTTCGATAAGTATATAGTTACCAATTTCATATCTATTGTTGGTTGTGGTGACGATACGGTTTAAATTCCTTATTACCTGGTTTATGTCCAGTTGTATTTTTTTTAGATCGGCTTTTATATCATTCTTACTTCTGAAAAACGAAGAAGCACCACCTTCCAGTTGGTTGATGATATTGATCAGATATTCTCTTGCTTCACGAATACTGTATCTTTCGCATCCTCCACATCTTAATGAATATGTGCCGTATGAAGATTGCGAAGTTTCACTTACCGGAATATCATAATATTGTTTTCCGGTTGAGTCAATTAATGACTGTACAGATAGGAATGCCTCGTTTTTATCCGTAAATAATGGAATGATCGGCGTTGTATTTTTTACTTCTTCTGTTTTACTGATCAACTTTTTGTTTACTACAGGAAATGCATTTATACAGATTTGCAGTGAGTTTATTATCTCTGACGTAAATCCGCCAGGACAAGTAATCTCAATCCATATTAAAGGATTCTTGAACTTGTTTTTGAGGTTGCTGTCAAAATAAGGTTCCAGCTTTCTGGGAAATATTTCTCTTTTATTAGAAACATCAATATTATCTTTAATAGAGAAGAAGTTTGAGTTGTATTTGTTCTTAACTATTTTATTGATCCTGTTTGACGAATCATAATGTGAAAACAACTCCAACGTATCATTGTCGTACTTATCATTAACAGAGTGTATGCCTCTTTGAGTAGTAATTATGGTTTCCTGGATTTTCCATACTGTGTAGGATAGCTGTTTTAAGTATTCCTCTTTATTGTAGACAGTATTAAAATCAATGTAAAAAGACAAGTCTTTTAGGTTGGTTATATTTTCATCTAACTCAAGCCCTATCCAGAAAGAGTTGTCCGGAAAATATTCTCTCCGGTCACTGCGGGAAATCAGGTTTTTATACTGCTCCTTATCTACGGTATAGCATAAGCCTTTGTAAATGAAATAATTTACATCTCCATTATAAATTGTGGTGTTACATGCCGGAAAGAAAGAGTGTTTCTTACCTTTTGAACCGTATTCGTAATAGAATTCTGTAGTTGTATTTATGGGGAGACGACTTTCCTGGGAAGTTGCATGTAATATACAATGTCCGGGTTTGGTAATGGCATTAATATCAGAGATCAGCATAGCAGATAGTTTATCCAGTATGCGGGTCTCCATGTTATCAATCTCTCCTGAGATCTTATAAATTTCTTCTCCTAATGATTCCAAAAATAAACAAACAATGGGATCAAGCAATTCTATTTGGCTTATTCCCATATAATCCGTAGCAAATCTGCGCATACGGTCTAGTATATGTTGTTTATTTATATATTGACTGGGCATTTTTATTCTTTTGATAAAGGACCTAAAAATAAAGTATATTCAAATCCGCATCGTTCATTGGTCGAAACCAGAAAAGCATTTATCAGAATTGATACTTTCTTCTTTATGGCTGCTGTTTTGGTAATAAGATCTTCACGGGTGACTTCCGTAACCTGTATAGAAGCTGTAGGGTCTTTAAGTCTTGGCTCAAAGTCTCTGACCGCTTTTAAAACGAAAGTTGTAAAGTCTTCTTCCCATTTCTGACGGGAAACAATACGTTCAAAATCCATTTCCCATATCATACATCCGAAATTCTTATTAAATTTATGCTCTCCCGGATAAGTTGTTATCAACAACTCAATATGTTGATCTATAGACTCTATTTCGCTACACATTGGCATTTCTTCTCCTGTTCCTTCAAAAACAGAATTAAACCTGATAGGTAGTTTATAGAAACTTTTTTTCATTTAAAGCTGACTTTGTTTATCTATTAATCCTTTAAACTCTTCGAAAGCAATATTATTAGTTACTTTCAAATAGATCAATTCTTCTTTGAATGCTCCTTTTAACCGGCATTCTGAAACTACAATTAAATAATTGTACTCATCCTGCTCAGAAGCTGTAAATGTTCCTATCGGATAAATATCAATGATATTCAATCCTGAAGCTAATTTTCTATCTAAGTGAATATTTGTTTGTTTACTATATTCTTTATTCGTGTGTTTTACAAAAAAGCCTTTATTTGTCGAACGATCTGTATTAACGTCAACTTTTTGTATAAGGCCTAAATCTTCTACAATTCCCGATGTCCATATATTTAGTTTTAAATAGAGTATAAATTCAGATAATGAATACTGACTATTTTGTATCATATCTTAATTCTTCCATTTATTTTCGAATTCTTCATTCATTATTTTTACAGTACGGGGGGAGATGATCAAAGTAGTCAGCAGTCCTGCTCCTTTGGGATTCATAGTCTGCTGGTAACTTATGCAGTAAGCATCTTTAAAAGACAGTTGCATAGCAGCTCCCTCCATTATCTTCTCGCTATTTATAAAAAAATGGAATTCTCCATCATGCTTTTCAAACGAGTTCATCATCCAGGCAGTGAGCCATTCGCCGGGAGGCTCACTTATTGTTAGTGTGATCAACCCTCCATAAACTTCACCGTCGGGTTTGTTATTATCATTTATATCTTGCTTGAAATCAAGATCAAACTCTTCAAGTATATATGTTTTACCTCTGAACAGGAAACGAACAACAAATGTCGGAAGCTCTTTTTTACCAGCAAACAACTTACCTTTACGTATCCTGTCAAAAAAGCCCATTATCGCCACCTGTTTTTGTATTCTGATTCATCAATAATAATATGTTGCGCATTTATTGTAAGTAAAAGCACAACATTAGGTGCTTTACCGGATGGCTCATAGTGCATCCTGAAACTTATACACCGACCCTGTTCAAAATAAATCTTACCTAATGATTCTTCATGAGCATCGTGTAAGGTGATTTCACCATTGTAATTTTTATAACTATCAAAAACCCATGCTAAGAGTTCATTAGTAGGAAGCATGGGTAAAGCAACACGAATATTTCCACCTAATACATCAGTACGTACCTGTCCGCTTTTGGTTATTCCTTTATTAAAAGAGTAATCGCAATGAATAACATCATAATTCTCAAAATAGAGATTTTGTATATTATTCTTTTGGGGTTTACTGATCTTTAATGTTGCTTTACCATTCATGTTTTTTCCTCTTCGGATAATTGTATTATTGTTGTTCTACCTCAGTATTCCAGGTATTTTCCTCTTCTCCTTTGGTTCCGTCCAGCTTAATCACAAAGCTTTTTGCCGGGAAGAATGGAGTCAAATGGATATCAAGATAGATACGGTCTTTCTGATTAGGGTCACGTTCAAAACGTTGGATCTTAAATTTCTCGATTAAGCGGTCGGGACCTTGTACACTGTCAAGGAATTTAATGATCTGAGATCTTAAATCTCTTTCGGTCTTTCCACTCCAGTTTTCGAATGCACGGCGATTTAAAAAGTCAAACAATACTTTTGTTATATAATCGAATACACGTACAACAGAATAAGTCTGAAGTCCTAGATTGTCTCCGTTAAATAATGTTTTTCCTGAAAAAGCCATTACCTTTCCATATTCATTTACCATGGGAATTAAACCCATTTTATCTAATTGCGAGATTTCACTTTTTTTCAGTGGGAATACGACACTGTCTACTTCACTCATAGCACCATATTTTTTGCCTGCGGTAATTTGAGACATCAGAGTGCTGTAAACTCTTCCTGCTAATGCAGCAGCAGGAGAAACATGCAAGTCCTGGTCTTCTCCAAGTTCATTATATTTTCCTCTTCCTATTATCCAGTTACAAGCCATACAGGTATTAGCCTTGTACGCATCAGCACTGGTTAAGTTAGCGTTGAAGAACATATCTACCACATCATCCGGCTGATCTAGGTCTAAAAAATCAGTATAAAATTGTGCTTTATTGTCATATGCTATTTTAGACCATTTGTCTAATATCCTGGCACCTCCCAAATAACCTGGAATAATCAATAAAGAATAGTTATTCCTTAAATCCAATTTATCAAAGTTTTGTTTTAACTCATTTGCAATATAGTCAATAAAACGGGAGTTGTCTAAATCTGTAATTTGTTCAGGAGAAGCATTTACTATGGTAATGTTAGTTAGTTTTTCTTCTTCTGTATTTTTATAAAACAGCATTACGTTACGGTAAGAACGTTCCAGCTCTTTCACTGTTTCTACTGCTTGTAATTGGTTTTCTGATAATAATGTTGAGGCACTTTCTGCTTTTTCTTTTGCCTTGTCCAACATTTCAGGGATAGAGTTAGATGAAGACAGTAAATCAAGCCATAGATTTATAGTGCTTTTTAGAGCATCTCTTGAATCTTTTTTATCATTATCATTTAAAAATACTTTTTTTCTGGCTGCACGCTCCGGGTTCATGGATGCTATGCCAGTAACAGCTGATTCTAAGAAATTGAATCCTCCAAATTTGGCAAGTTTATTAATTGCTTCGTTTAAAGAGCTTGCCGAACTTGCAGCCTTAGATACTTTTACTTTCCCCGCAACGACTTGTTGCCCTTCTTTTGTCTCTATCATTTTTATATTCTATTATTACTATTATTATACATCTACTTCGTTTAATTCGTTCAGAACTTCTTGTAGTGCTTCAATAAAAGCTGTTTTTGAGTCCGGACTTTCCAGTGCACGTTGCAAAACTTTGTTCGATCTCAGTTGCTTGATGAGATTGTCATAAAATTCTTTTTGTGTACTTACACTTTTTAAAAACTTACTTTGTTCGGTTAGTTTCTTAACATCAAAGTCTCCAACATTGGTGAAATGAAATGTTTCATTGATAGGTTGTCCTTCCTCATTCGAAAATTCTACATCCACCTGTGGTTTATAGTGTGCGAAGACTTGATCTATGTTAGTCAAGCCGGTTACAGCTTCCGGATTAATAGGCTCATCAGAAGTTAGTTTTTCAACTAATAGCGTCCTATTCTCAGGAATCTCAGCTATTGCTTCGGAGGTATTGGGCTTAACTTCATTTCCTCCTATTTCATAATTACTTATCATATATATAGGTTTATGTTTGGATTCTTATTAGATAAAATGACATGGAGAGGCATTATATTTTCTTTCAAAAATAATGCCTTCTCCACACCTTAATTATTTACTTCTATTAACTTATTGGCCAGTTTTGTTCAAATTGGGCTCCACCAATTTTCAATACTTGCGCTGAAACGGTAAATGTTAAAGTCATAGGTCTTTTTCCAATTATATCGATGTTTTCTTCGAAAGCAACAATATATCCATTTTCCCATGTAAGTTCTTTCATTTTAGCCTCTTCGTCTCCTTTTTTGAAAACGATGCTACCTGAGATAGGCTTGAACTGGCTAACCATTTGTTCAAGGATTGAAGTGTCTTCTGTAGATTCTACATGAACTTTGATTTTACCACCATAGATGTTTGATGAAGGACGTCCTTTTGAATCTACATCTCTTTCTAGTTTGTAGTTGCAATCCAACACATCAAACTCTTTTCCGCATAAGCTTAAAGTTGCTCTAAATGCCATAATTTTAATTTTTAAGTAGTTAATAAATATTGATATTTTGCAATATCAAAAAATAATTTATTGTAGCTTTTAAAAATTATACAGTAATAAGACGAATTTACTAAAGTTAGTTGTTCAATCCTCAATTTACAGTCCAAATCCATTTTTTAAGGAAATATGGTAAATATGATCAAAAGTTATTTAACTCTTAATATCATCTGTATAAATATTTATTATTTTGCATCTACTTTAAAACTCTTACTTAATTAGTAAGAGCAGTTGCTTATTTAGAGGGGGAATAAGCTTATAGTTTAAAATATCCGAATTTCAATTTGTTTGTTTTCATTTAAGTCGGAATAGTTTTAAATAAAAACGGTATAAAAGTATATCTTTGTTTGCTATCTCGCAATGGTTCTGTTTTTTTTGTAAAAAGAAAAAGGGAAAATGATAAGAGAAAATTGTAATAAATAAGCAAAATTAATAGTTTTTAATTCTAATACTTTTTTATTTGATCTTATTATTACAATGGGTATTAATTCATGATCTTGCTATTTTGATATATTTTAGTTGTGATTTTATTTAAATGATATTTCTATTTCTTTGCATTTATCCGATATTGCAGTGTCAGTTTCTTGTTGCTGAGATAAAGATAGAAGAAGGAAAGAAATAAAATATAAATCAGATTTACTATGTAAACTTGCTATAATGATAAAAGGGGATTAACAAGCAAGTCAATCCCCTTTCTATTTCTAAAGTTAATTTATTATCTGAATGCTACTTCTTGTATCATCCATGCCCATAAATTACCCATTACTTTACCATAATCATTCATATTACCATATTTATCAAATGTGATTCTTGCTGCTTTTTTTACAGTGGTTGATGCACATTCTACTGAGAAAATTTCAGAGTCGCCAATATATACAATACGTTTTACCGGGTCAACTCCTAAAATCATACCACCGTCGCCAGCACCTCTTGAATGAGTTTTACCTTTTCCATCATCTTTTTTAGCATCTCTGTAGGTGATAAGAGGTATTACATTAGGATCTGTTACACGTGCAGCTCCCCACCAGATATCTTCAATCCAATAACGTAAGTCTGAATTTTCATTCAACGATGTTTTGAAAGGTCCGTCTTTCCAGAAATATTTTGTACGGTCATTTAATTCAAAAGGAACCAACATGTTTTCTCTTTTGGCTCCATTGTTGCCAATGATAGGATTGTTATTTCCGTTGTGCCAGTATGGATAAACTCCTTGTATATGATCTCTGAATATCGTATAATTAGTCGTTGTATACTTATATGGATTCTTTTTAACAGGAGTTACACAAGGATCTTTCCAATCATATGCCAGCATAAGTACGCGATTGGGTGAAGCATTTAACCAGTTCATTACTCTTTGAGAAGTAATTTCATTAGGACGAGAATTATTATTTAAGAAAATAATATCGTATTTTTCCAAATCGTTAGGAGTCATTTTGTTAAGATAGCAGTTTATGTCTGTTTTATCAAATGAGATAACACGTGCATCTACAGTTTTGCCCGGTCCGAAATGATCATGCAAAATACGACGGATAGCTTTAGCATGTACGCTATGGGCTGTTGCTCCATAATTACAATTCCATGGTTTTGTGTTGTCATATTGCCCAAGAAGACCTACTTCACAAAGACTTAATACCCTGATGTTTCTAGGCTTATACATTCTTTCCAGTCTTAGAGGATATACATTTCTGGTTCCACTCTGGAAGTCGCTAAGAGATCTTTCAAAAGTATATGTACCTTCATT
>PPYE01293826.1_pt1 | contig 32945 bp, 20 predicted proteins | sample 1559881 | NCBI WGS metagenome assembly PPYE01 (sample SAMN08240022, study PRJNA423297) | Human gut metagenome, whole genome shotgun sequencing project.
TCTCCGCCATGATACAAAAATACCGCCCGTAGTCTCGTTTGGGCGGTACTTTGTGTAAGATTGGCAGTCCATTATTAAGGTTTTTATTATGTTCCCTTTGTACACCGTTGAAAGTAATGACGATGAATCATGCTCACTCGTCTGTGCGGACGCAGCGCAGCGCATATCGTGCCTGACCGGTCGTGGTACAGGTAAACAATGTCAGATCCCAATTGCTATCGGGCGTTTTGACCGCCATCTCCTCGATTTGGGTTGGCTGCAGAACCTCTGTATCCGAGACCGCATAATGCCATGTGTTGTCATTCATGTCAACAAAAAGCACTTCTGTCCCCACCGTAAGATGCGTCAGAGGGCTGAAGTGACGCGCATAGTTATGTCCCGCGATTACCAAGTCATCTGTATATAGCGAGCCGGAATACCGCCCCGGCGCGATCTTTAGCCCCGGATAGCTCCACTGCTGCATCACGGGCAGTGCCAGCCCGATGGACGGAATAGAGAGATACCCAATATAGTCGTAGCCGTCAATGGTGCCAACAGGCATCTCCGTGTCCGCTGTGGGTTCTGCTGCATCACCGGGATAGATGGTGCGTGGCTCTGCGATCGATTCCTCCAGCTGGGTCAGCACACTGTCGGCTGCTTTTTCTGCGCGGGTACTGTCCCACTGGTTGTAGCCCATAAGCAGCACAGCTGCCAGCAATGCCAGAACCCCAAGCGCAATCAGGGCGTTCCCCAGCTTATTTCTCATTCTGACCACTTCGCTTTTTGAGTACGACACCTGCCGCCACCAGTACAGCGCCAGTCACCGCCAGCACGGGGACTGGCCAATTCAACTGTCCGGTCTGCGGCAGTGCAGAAAGCACTTCCTGCGTGGGCGGCGTCTGCGTTGTTTTCCGACTTGAAGTACCCGCTTTGGGTTGGGCGTCCACATCGTAGACATACTGCCCGTTTTCCATGATTGGAACCGTCACAAGAAAAGGCTGTATGGCGTCATACCCTTCGGCTGCCTGCTTCTGCACAATAAGGTAAAGCCCGGCCTTCAGATCACCAAACACGGCGATTCCGCTGTCGTTGACGGTCTTGGTGACTGCCTGTGCATTTTGTGTCACCTTTTCTGCCAATCGGCTCGCCAGTGCGCTTTCGGATACATTGTCCAGCGCGATTCCGCAATTCTCGAAACCGTTTGTATAGGTAAAGCTCATATCTGCGCCGTTTTTAGAGACACTCGCCACACGGTACAGCGTCAGCTCACCGCCCTGCAGCGGTGCTGCGGTTTCGGTATCACAGAGCAATACCTTGATGGAGCCGATGCGCGTTTCATCAACCGTTTCTGCGGCAAGAGCCGGAACAGCGCCCCACACCAGCAGGCACAGCATAAGTAGCACTGCCAACCGATCACGGATGCTTTTCATAATGTTATTTCCTCCTTCTCTTGCTGCGCTTGCGCAGATGTGGGGCAACCAGCACACCGACCAGTGCCGCAAGTAGCATCGGGATGGCCAAAATCGGGGCCACGATGATGGGTTCAATGCGGAATGCATCTGCCGCCACACGGATATGCTTTTGGCTTTCCGTAGTTTCGACCCGCTTGCCGCGCACCAATAGGCGGTGCGTGTTGATGCCGTAGGGGGTGCAGGTCATCAGGGTGACATAATCCATCCCCTCGGTGGGAAGCAACTGGTCGATCTCAGTAGGCAGGACAATGGAGATTTGATCGACCTCATAGGTCAGCACCCGATTCAACACCGTGATGGTAAAGCGGTCGCCCACCTCCAGCTCGTCTAGATTGGTGAACAGCTTTGCGCTGGGCAGGCCGCGGTGCGCTGATATGACCGCATGGGTCCCGGCACCGCCCACGGGCAGGCTGCTGCCTTCCAGATGGCCTGCTGCCACCTGCAGCACGCCCTCATCGGTGCCGTGGTATATGGGCAGCTCAACGCTGATTTTGGGGATCGTGATATACCCCATAATGCCCGTGCCGGAGATGTCGAGCGTCTGCGCATAGCCGCTGACCAGATCCGGTTTATAAAAGGCATTGGGGGTGGTGTTCAGCTGCCGGTTGTACGCATCGGCAGCATCGAAATAGGTCTGATAATCCGCATCTGACAGCTGTTCTACCTCCTCGGCATAGCCAGCCACTGCACGGGACTGATGCTTCCGGTTGACAGCGTCGCTGACGGAGGGATATAACATCACGGATAGACCCACGAGGAAGATCAATATTAAAATAATTGTGCTGAGGTTCTTTCTCATGGGCTACTCCCTAATGTTATAAGGATTGGTATATGATGGCAAATGCGCCTTTACTTGTTATTCATCCGCTTTTTGGTGACTAGCAGAACGGCAGCCACGGCCATCAGCCCGCCGCCGATCACATAGAAAAGGGTAGTGCCGATGCCGCCGGTGGAGGGCAGCTGCGTTCCGGCGTTGTTCAAAACCTTAACAGTTGCATCTGTTGCTGGTGTATAAGAGGTTTCGCTTGAATTCTTATATTGAACAGTTTCACTCCCACTTGTGACGCTGGTCGTTGCGGTGATTTCAACTTCAATGGGTTCGGTCAGCTTATTATACCCTACAGGCGCTTCGGTTTCTTCCAGATAATAGGTTCCCACGTTGAGACCTTCAATCAAAATATCACCTGTGCCGGAAGTTTCCAAAGTTGTTGCATTGTCCTTATCGGTTACCCAACCGACGATTTTCTTGTTAGTCAGCTTTGCATACTTTTTGACGCCATTGTCCATGCGGTACAGTACAAACTTTGCACCACTCAGCGCTACTTCATGGTTTGTACTGTCCAGCGCATATTTGTGCACATTCAGTTTCCAAACATAGGTTGTTGTCTCTTCTTTGGTGCTGTCTTTCTCATTATACACCAGCTTTGCCGTGTTTTTGTTGCCTGCGCCCGCAATCGTGGCGTTTGCTGCAACCGTCGCCGAATAGGTAACAACGACTACATCGTTCGTTTTGAGCTTGCCATCCTTAAATTTTACATCAAAGGAATCCCCATCTGCGGGGTTTGTTTCCAAGGTATAGTCAGTATTTGCAGTAAGCGTTGTTGTTCCGACTTTAACTTCAAGTGAATTAGGATCAAATGTCAGACCGGAGAGCTTATCGTGCAGAACATAGCCCTTCGGGGCACCATCCTTTACCGTAATGGTTATGCTAAAGTTTACGGTATCACCAATGCCTGCACTGTTGCTATCAACCTTCTCATCACCAGTAATCACGATTTTCTTTTCGATTGTTGTATCACTGTTCTTTTCTTTTATGGTAACACTCGGCGCCGTTGTGTCCAGACTGCACAGAGACCCCAGGCTGGTATCTACCAGATAGTAACCCAGTGTCAAATCTGTAAAGGTCACTTTAGCGTCAGTTGCGGTTTCTGTCTTATCCCATGCAATATTTTTTTCAACCACAAAAGCCTTTGCCAGCTTTGCAAAATCCGCTCCGGCATCTTTTTTCGCATCGTTCCACTCAATATAACCTGCCGAATTTACGCTAAAAAAGGTTGAGGCGCTCACTAGATTGCCGTCAATGGTTGTGCTATATGCAGGAAAGCCATTCCATGCCGAATTCAGCTTATAAGAATACGCATTTTTGTCTGTATCATAGCTTTCCAAGTCAAAAATACGATAAGCCTTGTAGGTCGTACCCGTCACGGCATTATCAATGGTTATCGTTCCTGTGCTGCTTGCTGCAAACGCTGGGACGGCCATGGCCAGTGCAAGCGTCAGCGCGGCAAGCAGTGTTATGAGTTTTTTCATGTACTTCATTGGTTTTATGTCTCCTTGCTCAAATATTTTGGTCTGCTTTGTCCACACCGGTGGAGGGGTTATTTCTAAGGCAGCACCGCACAATTCCCGCCTGACGGCTTAAGCACCGCTCCGGCGGCTGCGGCACGGCATCTGCGTTGCCAAACTGTACTTTACTTCATAGAAGATAAGCGCACCACTGTCTGTTCCTAGCTCTTCTACATAGTAGTGATAACCGCTCTCCAAGGAAAAAATTTTCTTGGTCCAGCCGTCAGCTTTTGTCAAGGTGACCGTTCCGACCGTCTCCGCGTCCGCCTTGTTTGTTCCGTCCTTGTACCGGTACAGCTGCACCTGGATCTCGTCCACCGGTGCTTCGATCGTGTCGTTCCCGATGCCATACCAGATTTTGCGCAGGGTCAGGCAGTTTTGCTTGTTGGGGATGGCCATTGTGGCGCGGTCTCCGTTCACGCCCAAAAAGCTGATGTTTGCAGTGGTAACCCCCTCCGGGACAGTAGCTCCGGTTGCAGCTGTAAGCGCAGCTGCTTTTTTGTCATCATCCGTTGCGTTGTTGTTCCAGATAAAATAGCGCGGGGTTTCATCCAGTGCATAGTCTGCCGGGGCCGCTGTTTCCACAAGCTTATACAGGTCCCCGGTGACCAGCTGCGGGCTGCCTGTTGTAGGGGATTGCGCAAATGTCAGGTCAAAGCTGCCGCTCGAACCTGTATTCTCCGGCCTAATAAAATCCCACCCTGTGCTGATTTTATTATAGTGGTATATCGCAAAGGTTGCCGGGCTTGCCGTGATGGCTAAGTTTGTAGCAGAATCCGTCTTGGAAACAGTCAGAACGGCATTGTGTACAGTTGCCGATGCACTGTCGCTTTTCACCGAAACCTGATTGCCTACAATTTTTCCCGCCAGCGTAGCCGTATTTTTTACCGCCATGTCGCTTGCGAGATTACCCGGATTCATTTTATAAGAGTACTCCAGTACCAGGGCTTTCTCGTCCGGCAGAACGAACTTGTACTTCCGTGTCGATGCGGTTTCTTCAACCTTTTCAACGCGAACGCTGTCTTTGACTTCGTTGCCCTTTACCCAGTCGCCATCCTGCAGGATGTATTCATATACCTTGATCGAATCCAGCATCAGCTCCATGCCGGTTTTGCCGAAGTGCGTGCTTTCCATCGTGTCCGTAAGCTCGAGCGTGTCACTGCCCGATGCAAGATCCTCTGCGCGGGGGTTGATGCAAAGGGTGTAATTGGCTTGATGGGTTGTTTCATCATAATTGCCGGTCTTTTCCAGAAGCTGCTTTTTCGGGCGCGTGATGGTCATGCCGGACGATGTCGATGCACCGTCCCATGTGGCAGTATTTGTATAGGTTTTTTCCTCGAGAGTACGCTCGTTCCAGGCTGCCGCATCATCCAGCTGGAGCGCATAGCGGATCTCCACAGTATGATCCGTTGTTTTGTTTGAGTCGATCAGATTTTGCAGCGTAATAGGAAGCACCTTAATAGTCAGCTGCCCCGAAACAGAAGTGTCAATCGACCAATAAGTAACACTACCAGACATAAGGCTGTATATGTTTTCGCTCGGGCTTTTGATGTTTCCCGTATATTTATTGCCCGGCGCTGTATCCAGATCCGCCGCAATCCTATAGTTTCTAAGAGAATTATTGTCCGTAGCCAGCTTCATGCCGTCCGGGATCTTATCTACCACCGTCAGCGTATGGGTTTTGTCTACATCACCGCTACCCAGATTCAGTTTGATGCGATACCAGATGACCTTGTTTTTGGCATAGGTAGTGCTGTTGTTCTGCTTGTACCCATTGTCGCTCTTGTCAGATGTTTCCTTGGTGATCGAGCCCATCTTTGTATACTCGTAAGTTCCCCTCCAGCCTTCGCGCCCGGCGCTATCCGAGTAAATTTCCACGCGGTTCAAAAACTGCCTTTTGGTATTGTTCGCCATATCAGACGTTTTTGCCACCGTTGGAATGTCGCTGATGGTGCATCTCAAAATGCGCAGCTTCTTGCCGTCCGTCCGGCTAAACTGTAATCGGATGCGATGCACCGCGGTTGCATCATCGGAAACCGAAATGCCGTTGTCGGGATCGTCCCAGTCATTCGAACCGTTGGAAAAAAAGGAAAGCTGAATCTGTATGCCTTCATCTACCGCTTGCGCCCATGTCAGCGTTGTGCCGCCTTCCATCGTCAAGCGCAGATTGTTTCGAATGGCGGTTTCCAGCTGGGTTTTGACGCCGTACAGCGGTTCGCGGATGTTATCCACGATTTTGAAACTGTTAACGCCCGCGGGAACCGTTCCGGTTATATTCCACATGACCTTTTGGTCACCGTTTTCCAGCGGCGTGACAGTGCCCGGATACTTTCGAATATCCACTTTGCCTACACCGGTGGAAACATTGGCTGTCGCGGTATAGGAACGTGAACCTTTTTCCAGCGTTGTCTGATTGGTTGCAGAAACTGTACCATTCACCGGATCCGGTGCAACCGTTTGATAGGTAAATGTATAGGCGCTCGCATTGGAACCTGCCGGGAAGGTGTAGCCGTCGGTCAGGAAAACACTGCCTGGGATAGTTGTTACAACTGCCCCGTCAGAAATTTTCAACGTTACATCACCAACAATGTCCAGCTGTGTGACCTGTATATCAGTCACCGTATAGCCTGCCAAATCACCGCCCGGATTTTTGACCTTGATGACCCAGTTGATGCGGTGGGTCGCAGCGTCATAGGTGCCTGTTTTGGCAATGCTGCTCTCCTTCACGGTGACGGTATCCTTGGCCTCGTTGCTCTGCAGCGTACTGGTTGTGCCCTTGGCCGTGTTGACAATCGTACCGGAACCGTCTGCGCCTGTCACGGCAGCCACAGTTACATCATAGGTCAGCTCATACGACTGGTTATATCCGAGAGGCGGCAGCCCTGTGATCGTAAAGCCCTTGCCGTCTGCGTTGTAGATAATGGCGGCATCTGTATACTCAGAGAGCGGCTTCCCGTCGATTTTGATGCTGCTCGTATCATAGCTGCCGTTTGCGGTATTCTCTGCGGCCAGCCGGTCCGTAATGGTGACCGTCTGGTCATGCGTACCATTTGGGGCATTGACTGTGACGGTGTAGCTTACCTTACTTTTGTCTTCCGAAAGGGTGTGCTCTTTCTTCGTGTTCAGCGAATACTCCGGCTCAACGGTGTAGGTTTTCTCGCCCAGATGTATCTTGCCGTCGCCACCGGTCTCAGCGTAATTGATCGTGGTATTAAACTTGAAGGTGCCGGTGAACGTCCGACTTGTGTCGTTATTAAATGTAAATGTGACCGTAGGGGATTTTTTCGAAAGCGCAAAAGTACCAATTATCGTTCCGGTCGAATCGGTGATGTTTCCTGACAAATCTCCTTTGGGATAGACACCCGCCGGCAGGGTATAGGTCGCTGTATTGCCGCCGTCTAGGAATGCGTTCGCCGGTACACTGTAGACGATTTCCACCTGAACCTGGGTGCCGTCCTTGATAGATGCAAAATTATCCAGCGGTTCCCAAGTGCCGCTTTGATTGATGGAAATAGCTGTACTTGTCAGCAGATTATCCAGCTTTAGGTTGCCCTCGTCGTCATACTGAGGGGGTGCTGCCGCTGCGGTCAGTGTATCATCGTCTTCCGCAGCCGGCATTATGGGATCCGGCCATTGCCAAACAATATACGCCACCGCGCCATCTCTTGCCAAAATGGCGTCCGCATCAAAGGAGAGTTCTTCGGATCCGTCTGATGCGCCGGTCTGCGCATACACGCCATACGCATCCAACACACGGATGGTATTGGTGACATCGGCCTCTGCGACCGTCACAGCCGCTACCGCACCGTCCACAGCGCCGGAAACAACGGTCAGGTTCGCGCCATCATACGCGGTTACAATGCCGATCGTTTCCTCACCAGCGGCATTTGTATAGAGTACGATGTCGCCCGGTGTGGCCTCACTGCCACCCGGGGTGATGTATTCAGGGTGTGCGTTTTCCAATTCCGTGCGCAGCTGAAGCAGGCTTGCGCATTGCGGGATGACATCCTCCGGTATGCCTGCATAATGCTGGCAGAAGGCGACAAACATCACATCCCAGCTCCCGTAAGGGTTGCCGTACCAATCACCGTAGCGTGTGTAGTGATGGGCCTGCGCCAAGGTCTCGCCCAGCGCCTTGTCCACCGTAAAGTTTTTGGCGCTCTCGGTGTAGCCAAGCTGTCTCTGTGCGATTTCCGTCATGGCATCGCTCCAGAAGCTGCTCACGCCCTCGCTCTGCTCGTCCCAGTCTGCCGGGGTCTCAACATCTGCGGTTATGTCCGCCAGACATTCCAGCGTGTGGGTATGCTCCGGGATGGTGCAGGTCAGCACCCTTTGGTAGCAGTCTGCGGTATGGGAGTGGGCTGCCGGCGCGGTCTCGCCGTCTTCCTCCGCTGAATCAGCAGGGGTTTCCGATGCTCCGTCTTCATAACCGCAGATCAAGACCTCGGTATAGCAGGCGTCGCTGTGTACATGCTCCTCATATCCGCAGGAGTATTCATCGTCCGTCATCGCGGTGCCTACTTGGTGCAGACGCCAGCTGACGGAAAGTATCGTCAGCAGTGCCAGTATCACCAGCACGGCAGCACGGCGGTGCTCCGCATGGCGCGCTGCCATTACCCGCCGAATCGCCTTGTCCAATTGATTTCTCATGTGGACTCCTCCATCAGCCTATCCACGAAATACGGGGCACGGGCCATACCCTAAGAAACACCTTGCCCACAATTTGACTCTTTTCAACGCAGCCGACAACCGTACTCCGGCTGTCGATCGAGGTCGCGCGGTGGTCACCCATCACAAAGAAGCGATTTTCAGGCACCTGATACGGGAAGCTGAGGTCACATTCTCCCAGGGCCAGCTCATCGACATACGGTTCCTCCAGCACCTCGCCATTCACCGTGACAAGGCCGTTGCCGTCAATCGAAATCACATCCCCGGGGATACCGATGATTCGCTTGAGCAGCAGCTTGTTCTGCCAGTAGAAGCCGCACAGATCTCCTTTTTCCAGAGCATCTGTTTTCAGCAGTACCAGAATATCCTGATCCTGCAAGGTTGGGTTCATGCTATCGCCCGACACCTGCAGCACCGGCAGCAGGTTCGTTGCCAGCAGCACCGCAATGGCTGCCACAACGACCAACGCATAGACCGTGCTTTTCAGCACACGCTTGTAACGCCTGCGGTAAGACAGGCGTTTGCGCTCCTGCATGATCTCCTCCATAGAGGGAATCTCAACGCGCTTTCCGCTCAGTCCCTTCATTTCCAATATGCCTCTTCGTTATTCGCGGTGGGCGAAAACTCGGTGCCCTGCACAGGGTACTGCGCCTTGACCGATTCCAAATATTGATCTGCCGCAGCCTGTGCGGCTTCAAATACCCGGTTCAGCGACAAAGCGGCCTCGGCGATGGAACCAACCTGCTCCAGCCGCAGCGTGCGGTCTGCAAGCTGTTGGCGAAGATTGGCATTCTGCTGTTCCAGTTCCTCCTCGTGCTGTTTGAGCGCGTAGATGATCTCTATCAATTCCATGCGGTTCATCCGCCGCAGTTCGCGTTCTGCCATGGTATATCTCCTTGAGATTTGTTCGGGTCAGTTCAGTGTCTTTAAGCATTGCAGATTGTTACATTGTAAGTGCTTTGCTCTTCATTAAAGCATAGTATAATTGGAATTGTCAATCATTTTTCTTTGCTATGCAATAGATTCAGGATGCTTACAAAGATTCCCTCACTGTGAAGCAGCGCTGCCACCGGCTTTTATGAATGGGACGCCGCCAAGCACAAATATTTTTTTCAAATGCCGGGACAGCCGCTTTGCTTGACGGGCATGCGCTGTATATGCAGCTGAGCGCAAAAACGCCCGCCAGCTGTCGGCATTGTCTGCTACATCGGCAATCGCCTGATGTGCCTGCCGTAAAATGTTTTGGTAATTTGCCAATCGGTTTCATCTCCTTTGCGGTAATAAAAAAGCCCTGCACATTGCTGTGCAGAGCTGACGATAGTATATGGGGGTACTTTCCCTTAAGGCAACACTGCACAATTCCCGCCTTGCGGCTTAAGCACCGCTCCGGCAGCTGCGGCACGGCATCTGCGTTGCCAAAATGCTCGATAATCTTCAGCTGGCTGAAAGGGGGTATGGGGAAAAACACAGACGGCACCCCATTTCCCGAAAAAAGATATACTTCCCCCTTGGTGTATAGAAAAGGATTGACGCTGCGACAAAAACGCAGATTGCAAAGCCCCGCCGGATAGAGTATAATCCTTCTATAAGGTAAGGCAGGTGAGCAGAATGCGATTTTTCCTGATGCAGCGCAATCATCCAGTGGCTGTTATTGAAATAGCGGAAAAGACCGGCGACATTATTGATGTGGCGGAGGTTCTTTCGGCGCAGAGGATTCCCCTTGGCGCAAAGCATAGCGATGGCAGCTTTGATGTTCTGTCCCTGCGCAAATGGTGGGCAGGGCGCGGTATCCCGGCAAGTCGTTCCGGGCTGGAGCACGCCTTGGAAACGCTGCATATTCCTTACGCCGAACTTCTGCTTGTCAAATGCAGCGGGCTGAGCCTTTCAGACCAGTATTGGGTCACGCCCTGCGATGCCCCACAGAACTGGCGCGATGTAAATTTCTACGAGAACGACTTTTCTGACGATGTGGGACGCGCTTTGTTTGGCGAGGGGGTTCTCTCGGCACAGCCGGATTTGTGTTCCCCCTGCAATACCTCAGACGGCTTTTTACAAAAGCGCTGGCGCATTGCGGACGGAAAACGAATTCTCTTAAAAGCAGGATCGGGCATTTACAAGCAGGAGCCTTACAACGAAATCGTTGCCACGGCTCTGTATGATGCGCTTGGTATGCCGCACGTTCCCTACTGGCTCGTAGAGCAGGGCGGGCAGGTCATGTCCGCCTGTGCGTGCTTTACCAATGACCACACCGAGCTTGTCACTGCTGCCCAATTTATGCGGTTGCTGCCGCAAGCGCAGGGCGTTTCCAACTGGGAACACTTCGACACCTGCTGCCGGACCGTCGGAATCCCTGATGCAAAGAAAGCGGTCTGCAATATGCTGGCTGCCGATTTCATCTTAGCCAACACAGATCGCCATTTGGGAAACTTCGGTTTCCTGCGCGATTCCGAAACGCTGGAATGGAAAGGAACAGCGCCCATCTATGACAGCGGCACAAGCCTTTGGCAGATGACGCTCACCCGCGCAATCTGCGCAGAGGCGATGGTTCCGGCCAAACCGTTTGAAACCTCACAGCAATCCCAGCTAAAGCTGATTGCGCCTTATGCGGACCTGCCGCTGGAGCGCCTTGATGGATTTTCCAATAAAGTAGAAGAAATCCTCCAAACAGCTGCCCAGTTTGATGATGGACGAGCCGCGAAAATTGCCGCCGCTGTTAGTGGTAGAATTCAAATGCTTCGACTTAATAGGGCATAATCTGAGATAGCTCCAAAGCATACGGTTTGTGAAATGACTATAAATTGTAGGCAGTTAAAAATTACAGAAGCTATATGTCGCTGCCTAATGCCGATGACAGTCATGCGCCAACTGGTGACAAATTGCCAGCAGTTGAAATAGGGCTATAAAAACAGCGTCCTCCGTTTGACATTTGGGGGACGCTGCTTTTCTCTATGGCACTCATTTGGCGGTGGGCTTTTTTGTCGATTTGCCCTGTCGGCTGAATTCTTTCGCAAGGTCAACCAGCTTTTTAGAAGGTCGATAGCTGTCCAAAATATGAGGACTAAGCAGAAAATTCAGCAGACAAGATTTGGAAATCATATACCCACCACTAATTTCAAAGTATCGGATGTAACCGTTATGGCACCAATTCGTCAAGGTGTTATGGTGATAGCCGGTAAACCGGCTTGCTTCGGCAACACGCAGCACATCGCTGTAGGGCTGCATTTTCAGGGTAAGAAAGTCCTGAAACTTCTTTCTGCTTTTGGCGGTATCCAGATTTGCCCATTCTCGTAAGGTCAGCGTTTTGGGCTTGCCGCCTTTGTTCCAGCTCGCCGAGTAATACCCGGTCGGTGCAGAGAATTTTTCCGGTTGGTATTGCCTTAAATCTTCCCCTTCATCACTCTCTCCACCATGGCGCGCTGTGCGTGCTCGGCTTCCAGGTTGGCGGGATGCTTGGGGAAGGCGCGCATGACTTTCTGGTAAAGCTTCAAGCCCTGGTCGGTGGTGCACATGCTGGCAACATACACCATATAATCCGGTACCTGGCCAAACACGCAGCGCTCGGTGTTTGGCACATCCCAGCGCTTTGACTGCTTTTCAATAAAGGCGGCGCGCATCTCGTCAGGGGTGGTGTACTGGGCCATTTCCTGTTCCCACTGGGGCCAGATCGGGTCCACCGAAAGGTCAATAATGGCCGGGCCGCCGTGGTCACCCTTGACCAGAGCAAAGGACTGGTACATGGGGGCAGAATCCGACATAAACACCCAGCCCACATACTGCACAGCCGGAATACCGTACACGTTCAGGGTGCGTACTACCTGTTCGGCATTCTGGTAGGTGTTGTTCATGCGGCCGTCAATGCAGTTCACAATCTCCCGCACATGGGCATCGCTGATGGTATCGGTAGTTTCGGTGGTAAACAGCTGTGCTTCGCGGTTGAGCGGGTACATGTTGGACGGTACCTTAATATCCTTGCCGTTGGTGCGGTCTACCATGCGGAATGTGTGATTTTCAAATGTATAAGAAGCCATGTTTCTTCCCCATTTCCTTATCTTTCGTTTATCCAACAGTATACCAAAAACGGCCTGCTGATTCAATGCCGGGCAAACAGAATCCCCGCCGCCAGAGCACAGTAGCTTTGGCGGCGGGGATTCCTGTATCAAAACCCACCCCTCAAAAAAGAAGAAGGAAACGGCAGATGAGGTACCCGCAGGGCGGGCAAGGAAGAAATGTGCGCGAGGTGTTGCCAACCTAAAGCCCATATAAATTGGAATGGACATCGGGCTGACATTTTGTTCGACGATAGGACGATACGTCTGCGTGCGCCTCTACGGGAGGATACTCCCAAAATGACGTGCCGTGAAATGTTTTATAAAGAAAAAACGAACCATTCCGGCGCGGTCGGGTGAGCGCACCCTACAGGGCAAAAACTCGTCTTTATTCTTCCACCACATCCCACTCCGCAAAATATTCCCGTGCTTCGGGCAAGATTTCGCGGGTGCAGGGCTGAATGTAATCGGCGGTCAGAGGGAGGTCAGCGCTGTTGGGGCCAGCTGAGATGGTGAACCGCCCGGCTTCTAGGTGCCAGACACTGTATTCGTCTGGGAAAGCCATCTGGTTGAGATTGAACCGGAACCGCACGGTGCGGCGTTGGCCCTGCGGTACGGTAATGCGGGCAAAACCCAACAGTTCCAGTTCCGGCCGCACAATGGTGGCGATGGCATCGCGGCCATACAGCTGCACCACAGTCTCGCCGTCGCAGCTGCCGGTGTTATGCACCGTGACCAACGCTTCGGCAGTGCCATCGGGGTCCATGATCAGGTTCAACGCCTCATACGCAAAGGTTGTGTAGGATAGGCCATAGCCAAAGGGGCGCAGCGGGCGGAAGTCCGACTGCCAGTAGCCGTCCGGGTTCAGGGAACCCGCCACAAAGCTCTGGCCGGTGGTCCCGCGGTGTTCAGCCATGAACATCGGCTCGTGGCCCGCGGTGCGGGGCAGCGGCAGTGGCAGGCAGCCTGCGGGGCTGTGGATACCAGCAATCAGGGCGGCCAGCTCAGTGCCGCCCCAGGTGCCGGGGGTGAATGCTTCCAGAATGGCGGCGGCGTTGGCGTAAATATGGGGGCTGGTCAGGGGACGGCCATCTGTATGGGTTACGATGGTACGCGGGTTTGCAGCCAGCACCACACGGGCCAGTTCTTTCTGCGCACCGGGCAGGTCCAGGCTGGCGGCATCGTTACCTTCGCCGGTGTCGCAGTGGCGGCCCCAGCCATTTTTTCCGCTCAGGCACAGGATCACGGCATCCGCGCTTTCAGCGGCCGCGAGGGCGGCGGCAAAGTCGGTCTGGGTGGGGTCGAGATAATCGCAGCCCTGGGTGTAGGTGCAGTTGGGGTAAAGCTTCTGCAGGGCTTCAAAAATCGTTTTGGCTTCGGGGCGGGATTTGTGAATCTCGCGGTCGGTGGCGGCAAGGTCGTACTTGCGCACTGGCTTGGCGGTGGATTTATCGCCCACGCCTGCCATGGCACTGGAATCCTGCACCACCTGGAACATTTCCAGCATAGAGGGCTGGGTGTAGCCGCCGTACAGCAGGCGCAGGCTGCTGGCACCGGGTCCAATGACAGCCAGCTTGATGCTGCGGTCGGTAAGGGGCAGGGTGTTGCCCTCATTTTTGGTCAGCACAATGCTTTCCCGCGTGGCGCGCTGCTCGGCAGCAGCGGTGGGGGCAAACGCAGCGGCGTGGTACTGCTGCCACTGGGGGCAAGGCTCATCAAAAAGGCCAAGTTCAAATTTGAGCGTCAGCACGCGAAGAACGGCGCGGTCCAGGTAGGAGATATCCACCTTGCCTTCGGCAAAGGCGTGGGTCATGCCATCGGCATAGCCAAGGCGGTCGGGCAGCTCCATGTCCAAGCCCGCGGTCAGGCATTGCAGCGCGGCATCGGTGATATCATCCGCAGTGGCCAAGATATCGTCTAGCAGGCGTTGTACTGAGCGGTAGTCGCTGACTACCAAACCGTCAAAGCTTAGTTCGCTGCGCAAAAGGTCAGTCAGCAGCTTGCGGCTGGCGCAGACGGGGCGGCCCTCCCATTCGGAGTAGCTGTTCATCACGGTGCGGATGCCCGCCTTGCGGATGGCAGCCTCGAACGGTTTGGCGAACACCTCGCGCAGTTCGCGGGCATCGGCCTGGGTGCGGGTCAGGTTCAGTCCGCCCACAGTCTGGGAGTACCCCAAAAAGTGCTTGGCGGTGGCGGCCACGCCGGTGCTCAGGTCGTCGCCCTGCAGGCCCTGCACAAATGCGCAGCTCATAGCGGCACTCAAGGTCGGGTCGCCGCCATATGTCTCATTCACGCGGCCCCAGCGCAGGTCCTTGGCAACGTCCAATACCGGCGATAATGCGTGCAGAATGCCCATGGCGCGCATCTGGGTACGGATGGTATTGGCCATATCGCGCACAAGGGCGGTATCAAAGGTGGCGCCCAGGCCGATGGAGTTGGGGTAAAGCACGGTATGCGGGACTACCGGCCCACCCAGTGCTTCGCAATGGAAGAGCGCCGGAATGCGGTGGGGCGAATGCTCCATCACATACTGCTGCACATCCCGCAGGCGGGCAGCCAGTGCTTCGGGTTCTTCGCAGATATCCAGCAGGGCAATTTCGCCGATGCCGCCGGAAAGATCTTTGGCAGTCAGGTCGGTGTCCTCACTGGCCAGCATGGTGCAGCCCAGCTGGCGGACTTTTTCTTCCAGCGAAAGTTCTTTCAGCAATGCCGCAGCCCGCTGGCGCGCCGCGGTGGAGATAAGGCGGTTGGAGATGTTCATGGGGAGGCTCCTTTCTAGTTAGGAGTTAGGAAGTAGGAGTTAGGAGTTGAATAGGCAGAGCCTAATGATGCTTCTGTTCACTGGCATGAAGAGACTTTTTCTTCCGGCGGTATCCTGCTTTCTGAAGAAAACGCCAGACAGTATCAATACTGACAGGCAAATCCAACGTTTCTATGATTTCCAGACTCCTCCCTCCTAACTCCTACTTTTATCAATATTCGATTTTCACCGTTCTTACCTCAAACGGTTTGAACGGGGCAAGGTTGGTGAGGTCAACGGAGAATTGGGCGTTTTCTGCCATATCGCACTGGTGGGCGGCGGTCACGGCAAAGCCGGGGTGCAGGGCAACGGGGGCAGTGTGGGAACCTTCGCATTCATACAGGCGCACGATCATGGCGTTCTGGGCGTCCTCGCAGGGCTTTACGGTTTCTACCACTACATTGCGGCAGCTGGTGGTCAGCAGGGCAGGGGAGGGCGCATCGGCAGCCAGCACGGTGGGCAGACGGTCGAACCGCATGCCGCGGCGGGGCACCTTGGCGCTGAAGCCTTCCGCATGGGGCTGGATGGCGTACCGGAACGTGTAGGTGCCTACATCGCCGCGCTCATCGGGCCGGGTACCGCCCTTGGCCAGCGTCAGGGCCATGGTTCCGCCCTGAACGCTGATGCCATACTTGCAGTCATTGAAGATGCTCAGCCCGCGGCCCGGCTCCGAAAGATCGGTATAGCGGTGGTTGCAGCGCTCGAACATGGCCTGCTCGCGGGTATCGTTGGCAGTGGTGGGGCGCTCAATGTAGCCAAATTGGATCTCGTGTCGGGCTGTTTTGGCGCGCAGATTGGTGGGGAATGCCGCTTTCAGCACACGGTGCTTTTCGTTCCAGTGCAGTACGGTCTGCCATTCTACCAGCGTGCTTTCGGCGCGGAAAATCATGTCCTGCTCAAGGATTGTTGCGGTGCCCAGTTCATACCGGCTGTGCAGGCGGAACTCCTGCGGGCCATCGGCGGTCACGGTCTGCTTGGTAAGGCGGGCGGCGGGCTGCAATTTCATCATGCAGTCGGCGTCAATATCCCAGCCATCCCAGCCAGCGGAAACATCCTCTGCCATCAGCAGGGTATTCATTGGGCCGTCCGCCCACTGCATGCCGTCTGCACGGGTAACAAGGGAGGTAATGCGCCCCAGCTCGTCCAACTGTACTTGCAGCAGCGGGGTGGTCAGCGTTTTGCCGTCATACACAAAGCGGCTGGTTTGGGCGGGCTGTTCACCGGGAACAAAATGCATCACGGCAGCGCCCAGCGCGGGGCGTTCCAGCCCATACACAGCGGTGGCGGCGGTGCCATCGGCAAGAACCACATTTTGCAGCGTTACGCCGGGCTCCTGGGCTATAAAGCCGGAGGCAATCTGCGGCAGGTAGAACACATCGCGGCAGGGTTCATCCAGCGGGTTCAGCACGGTATAACAGTTCTGCGCGGGGGCAAACCAGCTGCGCAGCAGTTCGCTGCCGGCGTGCAGCATCTCGGCCATATCATGCAGGCTGCGGTCATTAGCGGCGGCAATGCAGCTGCCGGGCAAAATATCGTGGAATTGGTTTACCAGCAGGGTGTTCCACAGCGGGCGCAGGGCAGTGCCGTCCGCAGGGGTGCGGGCGGTTACGGCGCTGCGGGTCAGGCAGAGCTCCAGCATGCGCAGCAGGTTTTCCGCCATGCGGTTGTTCTTTTTGATCTGCTGCTTGGCCGTCAGGGTGCCGCGGTGCAGCTCCAGATACAGCTCACCGTCATACACGGGCAGGGTGGGGGCGGCAGCTTCGAGCTTTTGCACAAAGGCATCGGCAGAGGTATATTCGACCTTGGGGCAGCCCTCCAGATCCTGCAGGCGTCGGGCGGCTTCGATCATCTCAAACTGCGGTCCGCCGCCGCCATCGCCATAGCCAAAGGCTACCAGCCGCTCCGGGAACGCCTGCTTGCGGGCAATGTGGTCCTTGTAGCCAATGCCCTCAATGCGTTCCAGCAGCCCAGCCGGGTCGGGCCAGGTATCGATCACAAAAAAGTGTGCTACCACGCTGGAACCGTCGATGCCTTTCCAGACAAAGGTTTCATAGGGGAAGCGGTTGGTATCGTTCCAGGCAAGCTTGGTGGTCAAAAATCCGGTCACACCAAAACCCTGCATAATCTGTGGCAGGGCGGCGCTGTAGCCAAAGGTATCCGGCAGCCAGAATACCCGCTGCTCCTTGCCGAACTTATCCCGGATGTACCGGGTGCCCCACAAAAACTGGCGGACAAGGCTTTCGCCGGAGGGAATGTTGCAGTCGCATTCCACCCAGACCGCGCCGTTCAGCTCAAACCGGCCATCGGCTACCCGCTTTTGCAGCTGGCGGAATACCTGCGGGTAGTGCTGTTCCATCAGCCAGGTGTGGTAGGCAGCGCTCTGGATGAACCGATACTCGGGGTACTGGTCCAGCAGGTTGAACTGGTTGGCTGCGGTGCGGGCAATCTTTTTGATCGTTTCGTCCATCGGCCAAAGCCAGGCGGTATCAATATGGCTGTGGCCCACAAGGTCCGCGGTGGGGGCACTGCCACCGTTTTTTTGGGCCAGGGCGGGGGCCATCACGCGGCGTGCTGCGGCCAGGCTGGTGTGCCAGGTCTTGGCATCAGTGGCCGTTGGGTCATAGTACAGCACCTGATGCACCTGCGTTAATACGTTCAAAATCTCTGCGCGGCGGAAAGAAGTTTCCGGCAGTTTCTCCACCAGCTGCAGCAGGACCCGCAGGTCAAGAATAAAGTCCAACACATCCTGATTTTTAATGCAGACAGAAATTTTATCCGCAGTAAACCGAAAATCCCGGTGGGGGCGTTCCTCAAACGGCTGCTCGCCAATGACATAATGCCCGGCATAAAATTCAATGGCTAGCTGCACCGGGGTGCCCGGAACGGCAGCGCGGGTAAAGCAGTCGCAATAATGGTTGCCATGGCGGGTTACGACAATTTTGGTGGCAAAGGTACCATAGGGTTCGCCGTTCACCCACAACATGGCCTCGTACCCGCCAAGCTCCGGGTACAGGTAAAGCGGCTGCCCGGCCAGCTCATTCGGTGGGGTATACTGGGTCAAAAACCAGCAGTAACGGCCCTCACCACCCCAGGTTTTGCCGGTGGGGCGGGTTTCGGGCACAGCGGCCAGGGTGGCATCCGGCACAGTCTCCAGCCGGTCGGCAGTTTCGTACATCGTATAGGGCAGCTGGGCGATTTTGGTGAACACATAGGGTTCAAACACTTCCAGCGCGCGCTTTAGTTTGCCGATCAGTTTGCGGTTCTGGGCATCGTTCAGCATGGGGCGCCTCCTTCTCTCTTTTCCTGGGTTTCCGTTTGGCTCGTTTTTTGCCGGGGCAGCGGGCGGCCCGGCGTTGTTTCATGCTTCCATCATACGGGTTTTGGGGCTTTCTGCAAGGCATTATAAAGAATTGATGATGCGATATCAACAATTCGTTATGTTGCAAAGTGGGTAAAATCGTCTATAATGGTAAAAACGCACGAATTTTGTTCAAAGGAGGCCCGCCCCATGCCGCAGGACCGCACCCCGCAGCTTTCCTTCAATTTGTCCCGCAGGCTTATCAGCATCTTTCTAGTTTCGGTGCTGGCGGTTTACACTGCCGGCATTACCGTTACCCTGCGCCTGCGCCGCAGCGCTATGCAGGACTGGCAAGCCGCCTACACTGCCCAGGCTGCGGATTTTACCGATCAGCTGAACACTGAGCTGCTGCGCATCCGCACCCAGATGAAATATACCCTGACCCGTTCTGTCACCCTGCGGCTGACCCTTACTCCGCGGCAGGCCAGCTTTCCCGCGCTGTATGATTCCATCCTGCGTATGACAGAGCAGGTATACACCATGCAGAATACCAGTAGTCTGATCCAATCTACCACAGCGTATTTTCCCTCGCTGAATAAAACCATTCATTCTTCCGGCACGTACAACGACCCCACCGCCCTGGAGCAGCAGCTGATTGAAGCATATTACGCTGCGCCCGGCCACAGTGCTGTGCTGACGGTGGGCGGGCGGCTGTATCTGGTATCGGACGCCACAAGTTTCAACAATAAAACATCCACCGCATTGGTGTGGGCGGAACTTTCCACCGCCGCACTGACCCGCCTGTGCAGCCAATATGCGGAAAACGGCCAGACCACGGCCATCTATTGTACGGACGGCAGCAACATCTTTACGGTGCGCAGCCCCGGCAGCGCATCAGCCCCCGCCGCCCTGGTGGTGGATATCCAGGATGCCGTGTTGAATGAATTCACCGGTAGCACGGAAACCAAAGTGGATGCTGCTGAATATCTGCGCATCGTGCAGCCTGTTGGTTCGTGGAGCTTGTGGACTGCCAGTTACGCTGGAACCGATGCACTGCGGGAAGTAACAGCCTCCTTTGCAGTGTGGATCGGCGTGCAGACGATAATTATGCTGCTGGCGGTAGGAATCTTTCTGTTTTTGGTCTGGCGGCTCATCACAAAGCCGTTCCGCCAAATCGCCAAACAGCTGCAAACAATGGAGCAGACCGGGATGCTACTGCCGGACCCCAAGGGCGGGCCTGCCATCAGCAATGATATGGACTTTTTGCATTACGCTTTTGCCCAGCTGGGCAGCCAGCTGCAGGCCACGCTGGAACAGGCATATCATAATAAAGAGCTCGCTTATCAGTCCGAGATCAAATACTTACAGGCGCAGATCAATCCGCACTTTTTGTACAACAGCTTTTACCATTTGTACCGAATGGCCAAAATGGAGGACACCGACGGCATTGCCGAGATGAGCCTGAAATTAAGCTCTTACTACCGTTATATTACCCGCAGCGCCCAGCCGGTTGTTACCCTGGCGATGGAGTACCAGAACATTGTGGATTATACCGAGATACAGACCATCCGCTTTGGTGACCGCATCACGGTGCAGCTGCAACCCCTGCCGGAACCTTACCGCGAACTCGCCGTGCCGCGCTTTATTTTACAGCCCCTGTTCGAGAACGCATATAACCACGGCGTGGAAAAAATGGAGAACGGTCTGATCCAGCTGCGGTTTAAGATGGAACCTGAATTTTTGAATATTTATGTTGAAAATAACGGCAGCTGCCCAGATGCCGAGCTGGAAAAACTGACCCAGTACTTGAACAGCACTGACCGCAAGGCCGAGTGCACCGCCCTGAAAAACGTAAAGCTGCGTATGCAGATGCAGGGTGGCGACTTGCAGGTGAGCCATGGCACGCTGGGCGGCTTTGGGGTCAGCCTGCGGCTGCCGTTGCATCCCGCTCACTCGCTGAACACCGAACAGCCCCAAAAGGAGGAAACCAGCCATGCAGACACTGTTGCTTGTAGATGATGAACCAAATATTGTAGAGGGCCTTGCCAGCCAGTTTGAGGGCCGGTACGGCGGTGATGTGATCGTGCTGAAAAGCTTTTCCGGCCTGCACGCGTTATCTATTCTGCAAAACAACAAGGTGGATGTGGTGTTGTCTGACATCCGCATGCCGGATATGGACGGCCTGACTTTGCAGCGGGAAACGGAAGCGCTGTGGCCGCACATCCATTTCGTGTTTTTGAGCGGCTTTGATGATTTCCAGTTTATCCATCAGGCGTCCAAATCGCCGCTGTACCATGGGTATCTGCTCAAAATGGAAGGCGACGAGGTGGTACTGAACAAGATCGATCAGGAGATCGCCCAGTGCGCAGCCGAAGCACGCGCCGAGCTGGAGCAGGGCGAAATGCAGCGCCGTTATGCCCGCATGCAGGGCTTTTTGCAGCGCGCTGCGCTGGAAGGTTTTGTGCGTGGCGGCGGCAGCTGGCAGCAGATCCAGCATAGCCTGCCCAATCTGGAGATGACGCTGGACCCCACCCGCCCCGTGGCCATGGTTCTGGGCAAAGATACTGCAGCCGAGGCAACGGAGCATCTGCAAAGCCTGATGCTGGCGGATAACATCCTGGCCGCGCAGTTCCCGCAGCTGGTGTTTGAATCCCTGATGCCGGAAAGCGGAACCTTTGTGTGGTTGCTGCAGGGTGCTGCGCCGGAAAACCCGCCTGCAACCAATTATCTGTATGCTGTGTTTGAAGCGTTGCAGCAGCAGTTGAGCGATACCGCCAACTGCCCGGTCAGCGTGGTGGTTGGCAACGCCGGACCGTTTGAGAATCTGGCCGAGCAGTACAGCCTGCTGAACCGCATCTACCGCATGGTGGACCAGAGCGCCGGCCGCCTGCTGATCGTGGACGAAAATACTTACGCGGATCTGCTGCTGGGCACCGGCAGCGCTTCCATCCAGAACCAATTCCAGTTTTCGGCACTGTTGCAGCAGTTGGACCAGCTGATGCGCACAGGCACTGCAGATACTGTATGCACCATGATGCAGACAACATTTTTTGATGCTGCTGAACCGCCCCAACTGGACAGCGAACAGCAGCTGCTGCTCTTCACCCTGCTGCTGAACGTGCGGCGGGAAATTTTTGCCGAACAGCTGGGAGAAGAGCCCGCCCGCGATACGGCCTGCTTTGACCTGTTTAACGCCTACCTGCGCAGCGGTGCCGCTACCCAGCTGGAAATGCTGCACCGCTTTACCGACCTGTGCGCCGAAACCTGCCGCCAGCGCGAGGAAAACGAAACCCACAGCACCCAGGCCATCATCAAGCGGATTAACCGTTATATTGAGGACAACGTGGAAAACTATGACCTTTCCCTGACTGCCCTTGCCCGCATGACCGGCTTCAACCCGTCGTATCTGTCCCGCTTTTACCGCATCAATACCGGCAAAAAGCTTTCCGACCAGATCGACGAGGCCAAATTGCAGCACGCGAAGAAATTGATCGCCCAGGGGGAACTGGTCAAAAATGTGGCCGAACGTACCGGTTTTGCCTCGCCGTCGGCGTTCATCCTGTTCTTCAAACGCAACACTGGGGTAACGCCGAGGCAGTATTTTGAGAGCGAAAATAAAAGTTAGGAGTTAGGAGTTGGCAGTGGGGATGAAAGCCCGGCGCGGAAAAATTAGAAATGAGTAATTAGGAATTTGAGATAGGGCAGGGCATGCTGCGGGGGTTGCGGCGTGCCCTGTTTTGGGGAATGAAGAAAAAATCATGTTGGGGGAGTGAGGTGCGTGGTGCCGCGCAGGAATATGGGGGTTGCTGTATGTTGAAAGTGTGCGAAATTTCTGTAGGGCGGGGTCACTGACCCCGCCGGAACCTCTGGCCATATTGTACAGGTAAAATTTGCGGTATCCCCACAACTCATGTGTAGGGCGCGATACCCTCATCGCGCCGGGGAGAAGCGTAAATCATTTGCCGTAAACCTGCAAACAATTTGTAGGGGACGATGCAAGCATCGTCCAGCGGACGGGCATGAATTTAGTTGTTTATTGAAATTATCGTGTATCGATTATATTACCACACAGTAGGGCGGCCAGCCCCCGGAACGGTCAAGACCGTTCCCTACAGAACATTTTGAAACTGGCAACAAACAGTAAAATGAACGAAAGGCGTAGCAACGGAAAAAAAACATTGCATAAACTTAACGTTCTGTCGTGGTTTCTAATTGCTTGTTTCTCGTTTCTAATGGAGATAACTTCTAACTCCCCCTTCCTAACGCCTAACTGAAATGTAAACAGAACAGCATTCCATGTCAATTTCTATTGATTGAAAATGACACTTGCAGTGAGTACAATAAGATTATACGAAGCGCGCTAGTTTTTGTACGGAATGACAGGGACGGCAGGGGAGCCGAACATACCACCACATGCTGCTTCCCGGTTTGCCCCCAACCAAATCAAAAGGAGGGACCACTTTGAAAAAGTCTACGAAACGCAGCGCTGCCGCGATGGCAGCAGCCATGTCACTTTCACTTGCCCTTTCCGCTTGCGGCGGCAGCTCTTCTGCTGTAGCATCCAGCACCGCAACCGCAGCATCTGATTCCACCGCTGTTTCCTCCGCCACTACCGCAGCAGAACCCGTTGCTGACCTGCCCGAAGGCCTGGAATGGATGACGCCGTTCGATGAGACTGTTACCCTGAATGTTTGCGTTGGCTGGGATGCCGACAGCAGCGTGAAAGACGGAACCACCCCCGAAACCAACTCTCTGGTCCAGTTGGCAAAAGACTACCTGAACATTGAACTGAATTTCCTGTGGATGGTTCCCAACGATCAGCTTTCCGAGCGTCTAGCTCTCCAGTTCAGCTCCGGCGAGCTTCCTGATATCGTCATGCTGGACAGCGAAAACTTCTATGAATTCCTGGATAGCGATTACCTACGTGATCTGACCGACGCTTACAATAACGATGCAAGCGACGATGTGAAAAACATTCTGAACATGCTGGGCGAAGCCCCCATGCAGTATGCTTCCCGCGATGGCAAGCTGTATGGCATTCCCGCTGCACTGGACCCGACCGAAGGCGTTGCCGGTTTGTACTACCGTTCTGACTGGCTGGATGCCTTGGGGCTGAGCGAACCCACCAATGTGCAGGAAATGAACGATATGTTGGTCAAGTTTGCTGAGTACGGCCCCACCGTCAACGGCGGCAAGGCTACCGCAGGCCTCGGCTCCACTTCCAGCGTGCTGAACACCAACTTTGCTCTGGCCGCTTACTTCCAGGCTTACGGTGCATACCCCAACAAGTGGATCATGCGCGATGGTGAGCTCGTCAACGGTATCGTTCAGGACGAGATGGTCGATGCTCTGAACGGCCTGAAAGATCTGTATGACCGCGGTGCTCTGGCACCCGACTTTGCAACCTGGAACTCTGACCAGTTCACCGAGCGCGTTACCTCTGACCAGGTTGGCGCTACCTTTGGTACCTACTACATCCCCGCATGGCCGCTGAACCAGAACAAGGATGCCAACCCCGATGCCGACTGGAAAGAAATCAACCTGCCAAACCTGGGCGGCAATGCAAAGCCCGCTATGAACCAGGCTTCCATCCAATTCTTTAACGTTGTTACCAAGAACGCCCCCGAACACGCAGAAGAAGCTCTTGTCAAGCTGATCAACCTGGGCATGGCTGTCAACGAAAACTGCGCGACCGATAAGACCATCTTCAATGGTCTGGATAAAGCCGAGAACGGCGCATCCGTTTTCTATCTGCCGGTTTACATCTACTTCCCGGTACCTTGGGCAACCTACCGCCCCGAAATCTGGGCAGCTTATGAGGCAAAGGATCGCGATTCTCTGAAGGTCGAGTACGAGAAAGTCATGTACGACTATATGGATGACTGGCTGACCAACGGCAACAACTCTGAAAACCGCGGCACCTCCTGGGGCCAGTACAAGAGCCGCCTGGAAAAGGGCATGGGTATTGACATTGGCCTGACCGCACGCGAGACAGGTTTCTATGAGACCAACTACTTCTACGGCGGTGCAACCGCTACTGAGCAGCGCGCTTCCTCCACGCTGTCCGATACCGCAACTTCCTTCATCATTGAGTACATCATGGGCCAGAAGACCGAAGCCGATTGGGAAAGCTTTAAGCAGAGCTGGAACGACATGGGCGGCGCTGACTGGACCAAGGAAGTCAATGAGCAGTACAAGAGCATTGCTGGCTGATGTGTAAAGCAAAAGCTTTTGCGCTGAATTTCATGTAACGTTTCCTCTCTACACCATATCTTCCCCTTCACCCCGGCCGTTTCTCCTCCAAGGAACGGCCGGGAATTTTTTAGTTAGGAGTTAGGATGGAGGAGGTAGGAGTTGGGGGAGCGCTTAATGAATTTTAATGAATAGAGAATAAATAATAATTGTGGTGGACCGCGGCGCGCTGCGCCGCTCAGGAAATATTAGGTTTGCTGTTGCTTGAAAATGTGTGGTAAACAACAAAGGCAATACCGCATAATTCTAAGTGCCGATACGGCGAGCGAGGTGCGGCAGATGCCAAGCCAAAAGCGCAGATACTTTTCCGCTCTTTTTTCCATTCCGAGCAAAAAATCTTTATAAATTCCGGGGTCGGAATCTGGAATAACGGTGGCATTGCAGGTTTTCTGATAGAATTCCACCGGGCCAACGCTGCCAATGATGGCATAGCCGTACCCGTATTCCCGCATGGCAGTCAGACAGCGCAGCAGCAGGGCAGTGCCCACACCGTGGCCCTGCTCACTGTCCAGCACACGGGTGGGACCGAAAAAGTCCGGCGCGGTGGCATCGTAACAGGCGTAACCCACGATCTCGCTGCCGCGGGTGGCGATCCAGCAGCCAATGGGCGTATGGGCAAAACTGACAGCGCATTCACCGGCAGCGCAGTCGCCAGAGTGGGTGCGCACCCAATCCAGCACGCGCTGGCGGTCCGGCGCCATGGCACGGCGGATCTCGACCCCAAACGCGTGGCTCCGCGCCAGGGCCGGGGCTTCATCAGGCAGGTCATATAGTTTAACAAGCATATCAGGCATGGGAAAACCTCCAATTTGGGTGTGTGGATATTAGTAGCAAGAAGTAAGTTAGGAGTTAGGAAGGAGGAGGTAGGAGTTGTCTCGGTTTGGGTTGGAGAGGAAAGAATAGATCAATGGGACAGGTAACGATATCCATATCGAATGACGAATTCCTCATTGCTCATTTCTAATTATACCAACTCCTAACACCTCACGCCTACTTCCTAAGGCAATACCGCATAATTATAAGTGCCGATACGGCGAGCGAGGTGCGGCAGATGCCAAGCCAAAAGCGCAGATAATACTGGATGCTGCAAAGGTGAGCGGGTGGGGAACTGGGCAGTCAGGCGGGTGATAACAGCGGCACGCAGGGTTCCATTTTTTTGCAGCACACTGCCAAGCAGGGCCATACTGCCGGTCTGCAAACCAAGGGGCTGCATGGCGGCGGCAGCCATCTGGGTCAGTTCATCAGCGGCATGGGCAATAATGGCCTGCGCCGCGGCATCGCCCTGCTGCAAGGCAGGGTCCAGCAGGGGGGCCAGGGCGGCAATTTCCTTTTTGGTTGTGGTGGGGGCATAGGTGAAGCGGATAACCGGCTGCACGCCTGGCGCACCCAGGCGCTGGGCGATCAGCTCCGTCAGAGCTGTGGCGGGGGCACGGCCATCGGCAGCGCGCACCACGGCGCGCAGAATATCCCGTCCGAGTGCATAGGCACTGCCCTCGTCGTCGATCAGATGTCCCCAGCCGCCGCTGCGGGCTTCGCGACCATCGGCCGTGCGGGCGTAACAGATGGAACCGGTGCCTGCAATCAGCACAGTGCCCACCGGCTGGCCCAAGGCACCGGCCAGCGCCGTGACCTGGTCGCCAACGATTTGTAGCGGGCCAGTGTAGCCGCCTGCGCGGATGATATCCTGAATAAAGTTGTAAGCATCCGGGTTGCTGATACCTGCGCTGCCGATGCAAAGCCCATCGCACCCGGCCAGCCCTTCCGGTTGGGCAGCTAGCCAGGCCAGCGTATCGGTCAGGGTTTTGGCGGCAGCGGTGCGGTCGCTGTTGCAGTTCAGGGGGCCAAACACAGCGCGGCTGTGGGCTGCGGAACCGCGGGTGCGCAACTCCACGGAGGTTTTGGTTCCGCCGCCGTCAATGCCAACATAGTAGGGCATCATTGGGCCTCCTGTTCCGGCGTGGCAATGGGCAGGCGGCCTGTTGCGGCATGGCGGCCCAGCAGAACATCCGCCACGGCGGCAGTACTGTGGGCGGTGTATTCATACGCGGCAAGGGTGTAGACACTTTCCGGCAGGGGGAAGAGGTCATACGGGTTGCGCAGCGCCACTACAGTGACCGGTTTTCCGCTGTTCTGGGCCAGTGCTTTGACCATTTCCAGCTGCTGTGGATGCAGGTGGCCGTTATAGGTGCCGATCACGATACTGGTGTAGCTTTCGGCGCGGCGCACCCACTCGTAAATTTCATTCTCGCTGGGATCAATGGGGGTGGTAAAGCCGTCCCCACCCAGCGCTTTGGCCATCATAACGGGAAAGCTTTGCTGTACATCATCCACCACATTGCCCACAAGGCCGGTGCGGTAGACCTGGCAGCCCAGGCACAGTGGGTGCCCGCCCACGTTAGGGCGGCCTGCTTTGGGTACATGCACTTCGGTAATGGTGGCGCGCAGCAGCTTGTCATTCAGGGCGGCGGCCTGCTCCGCATCAAACGCGGCGGCGGGCACGGTGGCCAGCTTGGCCTTAGCGGCCAAAATGCGGTCCACACTTTCTTCCATCTCTTTGCGGTCCAGTTTGCCGGACTGTAAAGCTTCGGCGGCAGCCTTGGCGGCTTCGCCGGAAAGCAGGGTGGTGTGGGAAAGCAGCACCAGATCCACCCCGGCGTTCATGGCGGCCAGCACGCCGTTGACCGAACCAAAGAACTTCTGCACAGCCTGCATCTCCATGCAGTCGCTAGTGACAAGGCCGGTAAAGCTCATTTCGCCGCGCAGCAGGCCGGTGACGATGCGGCGGGACATGGTGGCGGGCACACCGCTGTCATCCAGCGCGGGGAACAGGATGTGCGCCGTCATGATGGCGGGTACGCCGTCGGCAATGGCAGCGCGGAAGGGAGCCAGCTCCATCCGTTCCAGTTCATCGCGGGGCTTGTCTACACAGGGCAGGGTGAGGTGGCTGTCCAGCGAAGTATCGCCGTGGCCGGGGAAATGTTTGGCCAGGCAGAGCACGCCGCCATCCTGCAGGCCGCGGATCATACCGGCGGCATACTTGGCCACGGTGGCGGGGGTATCGCCATAACTGCGCACCCCGATGATGGGGTTGGCAGGGTTGCAGTTGACATCCACGCTGGGGGCCAGGTTAAAGTTGACGCCCAGACTGCGCAGCTCTTCGCCGGTCAGCTTGCCGGCCAGATAGGTGGTTTCGGGGTCACCGGTGGCGGCCAGCGCCATGGAGCCTGGTACATTGATGCAGCTTTCCGGCAGGCGGGTCACAGCGCCGCCCTCTTGATCAATCATGATAAAAGCGTCGTGGCCGGTTTCGCTGCGGATGAGGGTTTGCAGGTCAGCGCACAGGGTCCGCAGCTGGTCCGCGCTGGCAATGTTTTCGCGGAAAAGGATGATGTTGCCGATCTTATATTCTTTGACCACCTGCACCAGCTCCGGTGTGAGGGCGGTTCCGGGAAAGCCAGTGACAAGGCGCTGGCCGATACGTTCAAGGTCTGTCATGTTTAGGCTCCTTCTGATTATGAGGAAAATTTTTAGTTAGGAGGGAGGAGTTAGAATTATGCGGTATTGCCTTTATTCTTTTTAATTGCCCATTGCTAATTCCTAATTCGTCCAGCTCCAACCTTGTGATGCCGCAAAACTCCTAACTCCTCCCTCTTAACTTATCATTCGTACATTCTCGCAAACGCTGCCCTTTCATCAAACGCTTTTGCCTCGTTCTCCCAGCGTTCCATCAGCGCGTCAAAGTCCGGCCAATCGTGGGCAAGTACATCGCTGCCGGTTAGGCGGTTGATGGGCAGCAGGGCTTTTTCGTCTTCGGGCTGGCGCAGGGCAAAATCGTTGGGGTATATCTCGCGGATGGCATACAGCAGGGCGGTGCCGGTGCGGATGGTGTCATACGCTTTGGTGTCGGTCAGGTGGATGTGTACACCCTCGCAGCGCCTGCCTGCATGTTTGGAAGCACTGGGCGTAAAGTAAGCCGCGGTAAAAATTACGCCCGGCAGCTTTTTAGCGTTCATCCGGTCAGCCAATGCCGCACCGTTGATGAACGGTGCGCCGATCAATTCGAACGGGGCCGAGGTTCCGCGCCCTTCCGAAATGTTGGTGGCTTCGGTCAGGCAGGTGCCGGGGTAGAGCAGCGCGGTTTCAAAGTTGGGAATGGCCGGGCTGGGCATCATCCAGTACAGCCCTGTTTCGGGAAAGAGCATCTCCCGTTTCCAGCCCAGCACCGGCAGCACATGCAGCTGGCAGCCAATGTGCTGTTCCTCGTTGGCAAGGCGGGCAAATTCACCGGGGGTCAGGCCGTACCGGGTTGTAAGGGGATAGGCCCCCACAAAACTTTCAAAACCAGGCTGCAGCAAACCGCCCTCCACCTTGCCGCCCAGGGGATTGATGCGGTCCAGCACTACCAGTTCTTTGCCCGCGGCGGCGCAGTCCCGCATCACATACAGCAGGGTGGAAATGTAAGTATAAAACCGCGCGCCGATATCCTGGATATCATAGATCACGGTATCTACCAGGTCCAGCATCTCCGGCGTCATGTGCTGGGAATCCTTGCGGTACAGGCTGTACACCGGCAGTCTGGTGGCGGGATCGGTGTAGGTTTCCACGGTAGCACCGGCGTCATGGTCGCCGCGTACGCCGTGCTCCGGGCCGAACAGCGCTGTCAGCGGGAACTGCGCGTGGATGGCATCAATGCCGGATGTCAGCATCCGAGTTACGCCGGATGTCGAGGTGATCAGGCCGAGCCGCCGCCCTTTCAGCCAGGGCGCGGCGTCAGCCAGGTGGTCAAGACCATTCAGAACCATGGGGAAACCTCCTGTTGCGGTAAACGCTGTGAAATTTTATATCAGAAAAGCTTACCAAATTGCACGATGCAAAGAATAAACGAGAGAAAAAGATTTTTTGCCCCGCGATATGGCAAAATAATGACTTGATATGTTCATTATATTCGCGTTATAATAAAAAGAAAAGGGGGCTTTAGAAATTTTGTTTCAAAAAAGTTGAGAGTATTTTTGTACAAAATTTCTAAGGCAATACCGCATAATTCTAAGTGCCGATACGGCGAGCGAGGTGCGGCAGATGCCGTGCCGCAGCCGCCGAAGCGGTGCTTAAGCCGTAAGGCGGGAATTGTGCGGTGTTGCCCTAAGGTTTTGCAGTACCCCTCTGAACGAAAGGGTGGAGCATGACAATGTTGTGCAAAGATGCAGAGGCAAAAAAACTGGCAATCGGCCTGATGAGCGGTACTTCGGCTGATGGCATTGACGCTGTGCTGGTGGAAATCAGCGGGTGCAGCACCAACACCCACGTGCGCCAGATGGCGTTTGTCACGCTGCCGTTCACCGATGCTGTGCGCAGCCGCATTTTACAGGTGGCGGCAGGGAACTTTGGCGGCAGCGAGGAACTTTGCCTAATGAACTTTTTGCTGGGCAAGCTCAGCGCAGACGCCTGCCTGGCAGTCTGCGCACAGGCGGGCGTGAACCCGCGGAATGTTGCCTTTGTGGGTAGCCATGGGCAGACGGTGTTCCATGCCCCGGTGGAGCAGGACTACCTGGGCTACAAAGTGCGCGGCACCCTGCAAATCGGCGAAGCTTCAATGATCGTGGAAGCGCTGGGCTGCCCCGTGGTGAGCGATTTCCGCGTACGGGATATGGCTGCAGGCGGCCTTGGTGCGCCGCTGGTGCCGTATACCGAGTATCTGCTTTACCAGGACCCGCAGCGCAATGTGGCATTGCAGAACATTGGCGGTATTGGCAACATCACGCTTTTGCCCCGCGGTGCGGGCTTGAACGGTGTGCTGGCCTTTGATACCGGGCCGGGCAACATGGTGATCGATGCCCTTGCCGCCCGCATGACGAACGGAAAAGCCCGCTATGATGACGGCGGCAAAATGGCTGCTGCCGCTCAGGTCAACCCCACCCTGTTAGCCTGGATGATGCAGGACGAATACCTGAAGCGCACCCCGCCCAAAACTACCGGCCGCGAAATGTACGGTGATGCCTATGTGGAACAGCTGCTGAAGAAAGCCAACGAGCTGGATGTGCCGCTGGGGGATGTGCTGGCCACCGCCACCCGCTTTACGGCGGAGTGCATCAGCGCGGGCGTGCGGGATTACTGCCCCGTCAAGCCGGACCGGATGATCGTGGGCGGGGGCGGCAGCATGAACCCCACGCTGCTGGCCCATATTGCCGACTGTCTGCCCGGCTGCGAGGTGATGACCAACGAGCAGCTTGGTTTGGACAGCAACGCGAAGGAGGCTGTGGCCTTTGCCGTGCTGGCGAACGAAGCCATGTACGGCCAGCCCAACAACGCCCCCGGAGCAACCGGTGCTGCACACCCCGTTGTGATGGGTAAAATCAGCCAATAACCGGAAAGGGGGACCATCCATGACCAGCATCGAAATCCGTGTGCGGGACTTGTATGATGATTTGAATGATTCCGAAAAAAAGGCAGCGTCCTTCTTTTTAAGCCATGTGGACAGCGTGTTTGTGCTGCCCATTGCCAAGCTGGCCAAACAAGCCGATACCACTCAGGTGGCCTGGGTGCGGCTGTGCAAGCACATCGGCTTTGACGGCTTGAAGGATATGAAAAAAGCCCTGTTCAACGAGCTGAACGAGACCAACGCTCCCACTGCCCAGCGGGAGAGCAGCGGATTCTTTACTGATATCCGGGACTATAACACCATCACTGAGATGGCGGACGCGGTGAAAACCAGCAGCATCTGCGCTATTGAGGACACAATGAAGCTGCTGGATCCCGCCATTGTGGAGCGTGCCGCGGGGAAAATCATCCAGGCGGACAGTGTGCGGCTGTTCGGAGTGAATGCATCGTCGCTGGTAGCGCAGGACCTGTATTATAAGTTGATCCGCATTGGCAAGTCCGCCTGTTATGCGCAGGATCTGCACATTCAGCTTACTTATGCTGCAACTATGGGGCCAAAGGATGTGGGCATTTTTGTATCCAACTCCGGTACCACCCGCGAGGTGATGGAGTGCCTGCACCTGGCCGCCGCCCGGGGAGGTACCACCATTGCGCTGACCCGGTTCGACAACAGCCCCCTGGCCCAGGCTGCGGACCTGTGTTTGTACACATCATCGCCGGAAATCAGCCACCGCAGCGGTGCAATGAGCAGCCGCATTGCCCAGATGTGCATGGTGGATGTTCTGTTCACCGCTGTTGCCCGCCGCAACTACCGCAAAGTGGAAACCGCCCTGGAAAACAGTTATAAGAGCTGTATGACGCACAGGGTGGAAGCGGAAAACTAAGTAAGGGGCTTTTTCAATTAGGAATTAGCGATGAGAAATTAGGAATTGGAAATAGAGCGGGGCCCGGTGCGGAAATGGCACCGAGCCCTGCTTTTTGAGTGAATAATGTAAAAAAGAATAATGTTGGTGGACCGTGGTGCGGTGTGTCACTCAGAAAATATTGGGTTTGCTGTATTAAAAAAATATGTAAGAAGCAAGGAGATGCTCTGCAGGTAATGTTGACCACTGCGCCGGGGTGCTGCGCCAGGTAGGTAGAAACCAGCTTGTCCAGCACCAGAGCGCGGGCAATCACGCCGTTGTGCATGGCGGCATCCTTGCTGGAAAAGTCAAAGTTGCAGTCCAGTTGCTGCACCAGCCGCACGGCGGTGTCATCGTGGATTGCGCCGTGGGTCTGGCTTTCCTTGGCGCGGGCATACAGGGGTTGCAGCATGGGTTCCGGCATACCGGACAGGGTGATTTTTTCCATTTATGATATGAGTTAGAGCATATTAGCTTAAAGGTTGATAAAACGCCCCTTTGCAGGCGGCGGGACTTCTTACAAAAGCGTTATACCATAAAGGAAAGAAGGAGAAAAGTAAACGTTAAAAGAGAATGTTTCTTCATGATTCTTTATATAGCAATTTTCAATAATACAGCAGAGAACACTTTAACTTTTGAGAAAAAGTGATATAACAGAGGCAAAGAAGGTGAGAACTATGCTGTACAATGAAGCTCGAAAATTGATTCTGGAAGCATACGACAAAGGTGTTAGCGTAAAAGAACTGGCAAAGTGCTTTTCTGTAAACACCTGTTCGATCTATCGTTTGCTGAAGTGTCGGAACGAAA
>PPYE01585046.1_pt1 | contig 32912 bp, 33 predicted proteins | sample 1559881 | NCBI WGS metagenome assembly PPYE01 (sample SAMN08240022, study PRJNA423297) | Human gut metagenome, whole genome shotgun sequencing project.
AATTTTAGCATAGATGATGTTCATATGTCCTTTAGTATTTCAAATTTTGTCAACTAAATATGAAACACGCCAAAAAATTTATTATTTATTGCGGCTGCCGCGGTATTTTTCTTCGCAGTATTTGCAGCGGTAGATTTCTTTTTCGGGGTCGGACAGGATGAAGACCTGGTCCAATTCCTGTTCGATGGAGGTGATGCAGCGGGGGTTGCGGCACTGAATCACGTTGGTGATCTGTTTTGGCAGCTCCAGTTCTTTTTTCTGGACGATCTCGCCGTCTTTTACGATGTTAACGGTGATGGTGTGGTCAATGAAGCCGAGGATATCAAGGTTCAGGGTGTCGATGGGACATTCCACTTTGATGATGTCTTTTCTGCCCATTTTTTTGCTTCTGGCATTTTTGATGAGGGCTACACAGCAGTCCAGTTTGTCAAGCTTCAGGTCTTTGTAAATGGTCATACATTTTCCGGCTTTGATGTGGTCAAGCACCACACCCTCGTTTAAACGGCCAACATTTAACATAAGTCCACCTCCTTGAGTAGTGTGAGAATCAGTGCCATTCTGACATAGACACCGTACTGGGCCTGTTTGAAATAGGCGGCTCTTGGATCGCTGTCCACCTCTGTGGAGATTTCATTCACACGGGGAAGGGGATGCAGCACCAGCATGTCCGGTCCGGCCAGGTCCATTTTGGCTTTGTCCAAAATATAAAAGTCTTTCATGCGGACGTAATCTTCCTCATTGAAGAAACGCTCTTTCTGTACCCTGGTCATATAGAGAAGGTCAAGTTTCGGAAGGACTTCCTCCAGACGCTCTACTTCCTCAAATTCATGACCGCTGGCTTTTAACACGTCCTCTTTGATATAGTCCGGTACACGAAGCTCTTCGGGGGAGATGAGGACAAATTTTACACCTGTATAACGTACTAAAGCCTCGATCAGGGAATGTACGGTACGGCCGAATTTCAGGTCTCCGCACAGACCGATGGTGATATTATCAAGACGTCCTTTTAAAGAACGGATCGTAAGCAGATCGGTCAAGGTCTGTGTCGGATGCTGGTGGCCGCCGTCTCCGGCGTTGATGACAGGGATCTCAGATGCCATGGATGCCACAAGCGGCGCACCTTCTTTCGGATGGCGCATGGCACAGATATCTGCGTAGCAGGAAACCACGCGGATGGTATCGGCAACGCTCTCGCCTTTTGCAGCGGAACTGGAATCTGCACTGGAAAATCCCAGAACCTTGCCGCCCAGACGAAGCATAGCGGATTCAAAGCTCAAACGTGTTCTTGTACTTGGTTCATAAAACAAAGTCGCCATAATCTTGCCGTCGCAGACATGAGCGTACTTTTCCGGATTCTTTTCAATATCATTGGCCAGATTCAAGACTTTATCCAGCTCTTCCACGGAAAAATCCAGCGGACTCATCAAGTGTCTCATAGATTACCTCCTGTGTATATAATTATCATCTCGTATTCCCACAGGCGCATTCTTCCTGCGCGATTACCATGTACTATCATATACCAGTTCAGGGGTAATTTCAAGAATTATCGGACAGTATCTTTTCAAAAAAAAGCCCTGTCACAAACCACACCGGCGCGTAGTCCAGACGGATCAGTCCTTTGTAATTCAGCTTCGCCTTGCTGTAGTCCCAGGGACACATATGAAAATGCTTCAGCAGCGCGCCGCTGGTCAGCTCCGCCGCAAAGATTCCCGTCATATAAATACTGCCCCGCAGGAAGGTGGAACATCCTTTCAGGCATTTGGATACCGGCCTGATACAGGCAGCCATTCCATAAATAGGGAACATCCAGATTGAAGACTGCCCAATCAGCCGGAAGTCCTTTTTCTGAATGGCATGGACTCCAGTCCACAGAATCTCCATACACCAGCCGGCAGTGCCGCAGAGCAGAAAGGTATGCTTTTTCATGCTTTTTATCTCCTGTTATTTTTCTTATTATTATGGATTTCAGAAGCTCAAATTATACAAATCCGCCAAATGACACTTGCCTAAACTGCCCGGCAGGCGCACAGTTCTTTTTATAGACATGGAATACATAGAAAAGACTTGCGTACTGTAAAGTGCCGGTGTATGATAAATACAGAAAATCCGCCTGCCAAACCCGGGCGGATTTAATTCAAAAAACGGAGAGGTTACAAAAGTATGTTAGATTTACAAAAAATGCGTAACAACATCGATGAAATTGACACCCGTATCGTAAAGCTCTTTGAAGAACGGATGAAAATCTGCGAGAATGTGGCGCAGTTTAAGATTGAGACAGGGAAACCTGTCTTTGATAAAAGCAGGGAACAGGAAAAACTGGAGTCCCTTGGCAGCAAAGCCCACAATGACTTTAACCGCTGCGGCGTGCAGGAACTGTTCCAGCAGATCATGTCCATCAGCCGCAAACGCCAGTACCAGCTTCTTCAGGAAAACGGCATGGAAGAAAAATCAGACTTTGTCAAAATAGATGGCTTGAAAAAGCAAAATGCCACGGTGGTGTTCCAGGGCGTGGAGGGTGCCTACAGTTTTGCCGCCATGCACACTTTTTTCGGAGCGGAGATCAAAAACTTTCCTGTGGATACCTGGAAGGATGCCATGGAGGCCATCCGGATGGAAAAAGCTGACTTTGCCGTACTCCCCATTGAAAATTCCACTGCCGGAATTGTCCAGGATATTTACGACCTGCTCACAGAGTACGACCATGTGATCGTGGGCGAGCAGATCATTCCCTGTGAGCATGTGCTCATGGGACTTCCCGGCACCTCCCTTTCCGATATCCGCACTGTCTACTCCCATCCCCAGGCGCTGATGCAGTGCAGGGAGTTCCTGGAAAAGCACAGGGACTGGCAGCAGATGGAGTGGAACAATACCGCCGCCGCTGCCAAGAAAGTCGCTGATGAGAAAAACCCGGCACAGGCTGCCATTGCGAACTGTTACGCGGCAGAACATTTCGGCCTCGCCGTTCTGGAGGAAGGGATCTACTCCAATGTGAACAATTCCACACGTTTCATCATTGTCACCAGGGAGAAACGATTCTGTCGGGATGCCCGTAAGATCAGTGTCAGCTATGAACTTCCCCATGAAAGCGGAAGTCTGTATAACAGCCTCTCCCACTTTATTTACAATGGGCTGAACATGACGAAGATCGAATCCCGCCCCATTATGGAGCGCAACTGGGAATACCGCTTCTTCGTGGATTTTGAGGGAAATCTAAGTGACAGCGCAGTCAAGAATGCCCTGCGCGGCCTGAAATCCGAGGCCCGGAATCTTCGGGTACACGGAAATTACTAAAAACAAAAGAAGGAAAAACCAACCATGAAAAACATCAATGAATGCATCCTATACCGCAATTTTGACCAGGAGGAGACACTGGAAAGCATGTTCTCCATCCTCCTGGCCTGTGAAACAAAAGACCCGTCTCTTGCAGAGTTAAGAGAGCTCTTCTACCGGTGTACCGGCCAGCTTGTGGAGATGGCAGGCTCCTTTGGCTTTGCCGGCAACCTCTGGCACAATTATCTGACCTTCCTGCTGGTCAACCATGAAAACGCCTTCAGCACAGCCTGCGAGATTGTAGGCCCGGTAAAAGGCAGCATCAACGATTTTGCAAGACACGACTTTACCATATTCAAGGAGCTGTTCGACTTTGACCTGACAGCTCTTGATCATGCTTTCGGCACTTCCTGCTGTTCCCTGATCTGCGATTACACCAATGTGGATGAGAACAGCAAGCTGTTCAACAAGCGCATCCGCGACCGCATCTGTACGCTGAGCCGGCGGCTTGGCCAGGCAGAGGATGTGGAGGAATTCATGAATGATATGGTGGAATTCTATAAAGATTTCGGCGTGGGCAAGCTGGGCCTCCACAAAGCCTTCCGTCTGGAACATCTGCAGACAGAGGCCAATGCGCACATTGTCCCCATCACAAAGATAGCCCATGTACAGCTTGATGACCTGGTGGGCTACGAAATTGCAAAGAAAAAGCTCATCGATAACACAGAAGCCTTTATCCAGGGAAAACGCGCCAACAACTGTCTTCTCTTTGGTGACGCGGGCACAGGGAAATCCTCCAGCATCAAAGCCATCCTGAACCAATATTACGAACAGGGTCTCCGCATTATTGAGATCTACAAGCACCAGTTCCAGGATTTAAACGATGTCATTGCCCAGATCAAGAACCGCAATTACAAATTCATCATCTATATGGATGACCTGTCCTTTGAGGACTTCGAGATTGAATATAAATATCTGAAGGCCGTGATCGAAGGCGGCCTGGAGAAAAAGCCGGACAATATTCTGATCTACGCCACCTCCAACCGCCGCCATCTGGTCCGTGAGCGTTTCAGCGACAAGGAGGACAGAAACGATGACCTGCACACAAACGACACGGTACAGGAAAAGCTCTCCCTGGTATCCCGCTTTGGTGTGACCATCTATTTCGGTTCCCCGGACAAAAAAGAATTCCAGGAGATCGTCACCTCCCTGGCCCGGCGAAACGGCATCACTATGGACCGGGATGAACTGCTCCTGAAAGCCAACGCCTGGGAACTCCAGCACGGCGGCTTCTCCGGCCGTACAGCCCAGCAGTTTATCGACTACCTTCTGGGACAGCAGTAACAGCAAAACGCCTGGTATGTATGCATGGCCAAAACCCCGAAGAGTTCCGGTCAGACATACATACCAGGCGTTTTTCCTTTTGTTTCAAGCAGAACTGTAAGCCGGGTTATGTCGTGAACGATCATCTGTCTAGTTCTGCTGTTGCCAGCAGACTCAAGCGACCCACCTAAAAGCGTGACGGGCAGCCACATTGCTTTTCATTCGGTCTTGCTTCGGATGGGGTTTACATATGCCCTCCCTGTTACCAGGAAGGCGGTAGTCTCTTACACTGCCCTTCCACCCTTACCAGTGAAACACTGGCGGTACATTTCTGTTGCACTATCCTTGGAGTCACCTCCACCGGACGTTATCCGGCATCCTGCCCTGCGAAGCCCGGACTTTCCTCACCTGGCCCCTTTCGGTCCTGCCAGCCGCGATCATTCATTCTACTTGACACAAACGTCATTTTAACACAGCAAAACCAATTTGTAAATAACCAAAAATGCCTGCCGCATCCATTCCCTTCCCCGTATCAGACATCAAAACAGCCGCCTCCGATAAATTCCCTGAGAATGGAGTTATGGGGCACCGCATCTGCCGGCATTCCCACGAAATAATCCAGGAATTTCAGTATCCTCTTTGCCTCATTGTACTCCGGCTCATCCGGTGTGATCCCGAAAAGCAGCGGCTCCGCGTACATTTTCAGCACCGCCAGCTCATAGATGAGAGCTGAGTTAAACATCACATCCGCAGACTCCTGGTAAGGGAAAATGTACTGCTCCTCCCCTCTTCTCACGGAATTCCACATGGCGATAGTATGCTTTGCAGAGGTTCCTCTTGTCCTGGAATCCCTGACGATCCGCCTTATGAGCCTGCCGTCTGTTGTGGGAATCCTGTTGTGTTCATCAATGTTGATCTGGGTCAGCGCGCTCACATAAATCTTGAACTTGCTCTCCTTCGGCAGTGTCTCACTGAGCTTGTCATTCAGCCCGTGAATGCCCTCTATGACCAGAATGTCATCCGCGCCGAGCTGCAGATAATCACCCTTGTACTCTCTCTGACCGATCTTAAAATTAAAGGACGGCAGTTCCACTCGTTCTCCTCTTAAAAGCGCATTCATATCCTCATTAAACTGCCGGATATCAATGGCCTCCAGGCACTCAAAATTATAATTCCCATGCTCATCCAGCGGGGTCTGCTCCCTGTTCAGGAAATAATTGTCCACTGCAATGGGATGGGGATGCAGTCCGTGGGCAGAAAGCTGAATGGACAGCCTGTGGGAAAATGTGGTCTTACCCGAGGAGGACGGCCCCGCGATCATGATAAACTTCTTGTCTCCCGCAGCCACGATCTGGTCCGCAATCTTGGATATTTTGCCCTCCTGAAGAGCTTCGGCAATGAGGATCAGTTCATTTGCCCCCTGCTGCGTCACCTGTCCGTTCAAATCCCCTACGGTATCTGTCTGCATCATCTCACCCCAGCGGCCGGACTCCTTCTGCACCTGGAATATTTTCGGCTGCGGGCGAAACGGCGGCACAGTCTCCGGGTCTTTCTGCTCCGGAAGCTGGAGCACGAATCCCTCGTCGTAGGGATACAGATCAAAATATTTGAGGTATCCCGTATGATTTACCATGAAACCGTAAAAATAATCCTCAAAATCACCCAGGCTGTATATGTTGACCCTGGATACCCGGCGGTACCGGAACAGCTTCTCCTTGTCATACATCCCGTGGTTGTGGAAAATTTCAATAGCCTCGTCCGTACCCACGCTCCGCTTCAGAATGGGGATTCTTTCCTCCACAAGCTGCAGCATGTATGCCTTGACCTCAGCCAGAAATTTATCGTCTATCTTAACATTTCCGTCGATGGTAAAGTAATATCCTGAGCTGACAGAATAATGAAGGACAGCCTTCTTTATATTTTTATGACCTGCCACATGATAGACTGCCTTTAAAACAAGCAGGGAGGCGCTTCTCTTATACGTCTTATGCCCAATCTCATCCGCAGTGGTCACAAACTCCAAAGTGCCCGGCTTTTTCAATTTTTTGTGCAGCTCACAGAGCTTGCCGTTCTTCATCACCAGCACAATGGGATATCTGGTTGTCCCCTCATACTCCTCCACGATCTTAGCGTATGGCGTACCGTACGGATATTCTTTTGTCTTTCCCAGAATCTTTACTGCTATATTTCTGTCGCTCATAGATACCTCCTGTTCACTTATCACTTCTTTTATAATAAAGTGTCCGGTGCACCGGACTTGCCCACCGGAATGGGCCGCTTGCGGCCAGTATCAAAAAACGCACCGGCTCTGCTTCGCCGGTGCACCACAGTTTAACTCTGTTATATCAGTCTATGCACTTTACAGGGCAGTTATTCTGGCCCGCCCGATCTAAGTTCAAAGGACTGCACAGGGATGCCGGACTTCCATCTTGCTCACTTCCAGTTCAGGCAGCTTTTTCGCAAGCTTACGCCTCATATATTCCATAAATATATATTCGGTTCCGTAATGTCCGGCGTCAATGATACATACCCCCTGTGCCACCGCGTCAATGGCCGTGTGGTAATCCACATCTCCGGTTATATAGACCTGTGCCTTTTTTTCCATGACATCCTTCATGAGACTCTTGCCCGAGCCGGTGCAGACAGCGGCCCGTTCCACCTCTGTATCCAGACTGCCGTAAACCGTCACATGGGGAAGCTCAAACTGTTCTTTTACAAACAGCGCGCAGTCTTTCAGCGTCATTTTACGGGGAAGGGAACCGATTCTTCCGATTCCTTCTCTTCGCTCCCCCTCCTCAAAAGTCACTTCCAGCACTTCACGGTCTGTCAGCTTAAGGATATCCGCGCTCAAGTCCGCCATGCCCAGAATGTCAAAGTTGGTATGCATGGCATAATAACTGATATGATTCCCAATCAGTCCAATGATCCTGCGGCCGATAAAATCCTCCGCCACCACACGTTTCATACCGGAAAAGATCAGAGGATGGTGGGTGATCATCATATCCGCGCCGAAATCAATGGCTGCCTTCAGAGTCTCATCTGTCACATCAAGCGCAAGGAAGACTTTTTTGACTTCCCTCTCCCTGTCGCCAGCCAGAAGCCCCACATTGTCCCAGCTCTCCGCAAAGGACGGGTTATATTCTTTTTCCAGAATTTCTATAATATCTTTACATTTCATATCTGTCGCCTCGCATGTTTCTGACAGGTACCTGATATGGGCTTCTGTCTGCTGCTGTCACACCCAAGTGCTTTTTTAATATAAGAAAGCTCCTGTTCCAATTCCAAAAGCCGCTCTCTGCCTGTCCTGGTGTCCGTGTTCTTAAGATGCTCCATGATCCTTTCCACAGAGGACTGTTCCTTTAAAAGAAACTGCTTAAGAACCGGATTCCGGTTTTTCAGAAGAGCGCTGCCAAAGAGATACTCGATCTCCTCCTCATAGCACTGCTCTCCGTGTATGGCTTTCATCATGGGGTAATATTTACCGTCCTCAAACACCATATCCTCCGCCGTGATCCGGTACCCGTGGTCCAGCAGAAAATGCCGGAACCGGCCAATCTCCGACTGGGGCTGAAGAACCAGCTCCGATACGGTTTTAAGCACCTCGCTGCCCTCTGTCAGGATCTTCTCCATGAGAGGGCCGCCCATGCCGGCTATGATGACGGTATCCGCCTCACCGGCTGACAGGGCTTTTACACCATCAGAGAGGCGGGTTTCTATGTATTTTCCCAGCCCATATTCCCTGATATGCTCCTCTGCCCGAAGAAGAGGACCCCGGTTTACATCCATGGCAATGGCCCCCGGTATCCTTCCTTCCAGATACAGATAAATAGGAATATAGCCGTGGTCACACCCCACATCCGCGATCCTGCTGCCGGGTGTCACCAGGGATGCCACAGCGCGAAGCCTGTCCGAAAGCTGCACATTCTTCATACTGTTCATCCTTAATCCAGATAATCCTTTAATTTGCGGCTGCGGCTGGGGTGGCGCAGTTTACGGAGTGCTTTCGCCTCGATCTGGCGGATACGCTCCCTGGTCACATTGAACTCCTTGCCCACTTCTTCCAGTGTCCTGGCTCTTCCGTCATCTAAACCGAAACGCAGGCGGAGAACCTTCTGCTCTCTGTCTGTCAGCGTGTTTAAAACCTCCACAAGCTGTTCTTTTAAAAGTGTAAAGGCAGCGGCGTCTGCCGGGACAGGCACATTGTCATCCTGGATAAAATCTCCCAGATGGCTGTCTTCCTCCTCACCGATGGGAGTCTCCAGGGATACAGGTTCCTGGGAGATCTTCAGGATCTCACGGACTCTGTCCACAGACATATCCATCTTCTCTGCGATCTCCTCCGGCTGCGGCTCTCTGCCCAGTTCCTGCAGAAGCTGGCGTGACACACGAATCAGTTTGTTGATGGTCTCCACCATATGCACAGGGATACGGATGGTACGTGCCTGGTCTGCAATGGCTCTTGTGATGGCCTGGCGGATCCACCAGGTAGCGTATGTGGAGAATTTATATCCTTTTCTGTAGTCAAACTTTTCCACAGCTTTGATAAGACCCAGATTTCCCTCCTGGATAAGATCCAGAAACAGCATACCGCGCCCTACATAACGTTTCGCGATGCTGACAACCAATCTTAAGTTGGCCTCTGCCAGACGTTTCTTGGCCGCCTCATCTCCCTCTTCCATATGCTTTGCCAGCTCAATTTCCTCCTCTGCGGACAGAAGGGGCACCTTGCCGATCTCTTTTAAATACATGCGGACAGGATCTTCGATGCTGACACCTTCCGGAACGGAAAGGTCGATATTCTCCACATCTACCTCTTCCTCCTCGTCCAGGTTGATGCTGTCATCATCGCTGATGATAAAAACATCCTCATCGCTCTCCGGAATGCGCAGCACGTCAATACCGCAGGATTCCAGATAGTCAAATACTTTGTCCAGGGCGTCAGGGTCCAGGGGCATTTCCTTGAAATGGTTATTGATCTCCTGATATTCCAGGACATTTTTCTTTTTCTTTCCCAGCTCCACCAATTCCTGCAGTTTTTCGCTGAATTTCGCCATGTTCATTTCCATAAAATGTTCCATCCTCTCATTACTTAATTATATCTTTGCCTCAATCAAAAGAAATATGCAGTGTTACCTTTCCACTTTCAATTTCTTCCAGATGTTTTTTTGCCTCTACAAGTCTCTGCAGGCCTGCAATGTCCGTCGGCGCCAGAGACTGGCTCTGGTGCGCAATGCTGTCCCGTTTCATCCTGCAGACGGTTTCCCGAAGAGCGCGCCTGCGCTCCTGGTCATTTTCCAGATGCAGGGTTGCGTGAAATAAGGATGTAACTTCCTTTTGTTCTTCGCTGTCAGTGAACCGGTTCAAAAGCTTAGCCGGATTGACCTCCCCTTGTTCGTGCTGTTCATATAAAAGCTCTGCCACCTGATGAAACAGGGGCGTTGTAAAATCATCCGGGCCTATATAGCCCTCAATGGTGTCAAACATTTTCGGATAGGAGGTAAGCCAGGTCAGCATCAGCTTCTGGGAGGCGTCTCTGCCGTCCTCTTTCTTCTCCCGTTTCCGCTCTTTTGCAGGGGCCTTCGGTTTTGCCGAGATGCCCGTGCCTGACAGGGCCAGGTTATTCACCATGCGCCGCAGGTCTTCATAACGTATCTGGTATTTCCGGGAAATACTCTCCATGTAATTGTTACGCTCAAGTTCCTCCGGAAATTCCAGCAGTTTTTTTGCAATTGCTCTGTAAAATTCTGTTTTGTCCTCAGGGTCCGCCAGATTATACTGCCGTTCCATGACCCGTACCTCAAACAGAAAATAGTTCATAGCCTCAGAAAGCCGTTTTTCAAAAGCCTCCTGTCCCTCAGCCTTGATAAATTCATCCGGGTCCTTGTAAGGCGCCAGATTCACCACCCTGGGCTTGATGCCTGCCTCCCTGAGAATAGGAATTCCCCTGAGTGCGGCTTTCTGCCCGGCCTCATCACTGTCATAGGTGAGAAGCACTTCCTTGGTGTAGCGGCTCATAAGGCTGGCATGTCCGCTTGTAAGAGCAGTTCCCAGGGACGCCACTGCATTGGTAAAGCCTGCCTGGTGCATGGAGATCACATCCATATACCCCTCACAGACGATCAGGCAGTTCTTCCTGGATTTTCTGGCAATGTTAAGCCCGTACAGGTTCCGGCTCTTGTCAAAGATCTTCGTCTCCGGTGAGTTCAGATATTTTGGCTTGGCGTCGCCCATGACGCGTCCGCCGAAACCGATCACCCGGTTATTTACATCCATAATTGGAAACATGACACGGTTCCAGAACTTGTCATGCATTCCATATCTCTCATCCGCGGAGAACAGGCCGGATTCTTTTAAAATGGCATCGGAATAGCCTTTTCCTTTCAGATACCGGTACAAGCTGTCCGAATATTTGCTGGAATAGCCAAGCCCGAAACTCTTAATGGTCTCATCCGACAATTCCCTGTTTTTCAGATACTCATAAGCCTGCCTGCCGCTCTCCTGCTTTAATTGATAATAGTAGTAGGAGGCTGCTTTTTTGTTCACCTCCAGAAGAACCGTCTTCAAATCCGCGGCAGCCCTCTGTTCTTTGGAATACTCTCCCTCCGGCAGCTTTACCCCTGCCCGCTCAGCCAGGTATTTCACAGCCTCTATGAAGGTAAAATTCTCATACTCCATTATAAAGGTGAACACATTTCCCCCTGCCCCGCACCCGAAGCAGTAATACATCTGCTTGCCGGGACTCACGGAAAAGGAGGGTGATTTTTCATTGTGGAAAGGGCACAGGCCAAAGTAGGAGCTGCCCTTTTTCTGCAGCCGCACATAACCGGAAATGACATCCACAATGTCATTTTTCATGCGGACTTCTTCAATTATGTCATCGGAATAAAACATCTAGTAAACACTCCATCCTTTCGGAACAAAAATATCCCTGAATTTTTCCATGGAATATTGATCCGTCATACCGGAAATATAGTCACAGACAACCCGGTTCATCTCCTCACCGTCCCTAAGCAGCCGTTTATACTCCTCGGACATCTGATCCGGCTTGGTGCTGTAGTAGCCGTACAGGGCTTCCACCAGGTTCTCCGCCTTTTCCTCTTCCTCTTTCGCAACGGGATTCAGATAGACATTCTGGAACATAATGTTCCGAAGGTCACGCAGTCCCTCCTCAATCTCAGGGGACATGCGTATGGTATCTTTCCCTCTGCTGTTGTCCACAATATCATGAATAAAGGTGTTAAGCCGTTCTTTTGTGTTCTCACCCAGTAAAAGGCGCAGGGTAATGGGAATATCATCTTCTGTGATGACCCCTGCCCGCTGGGCATCATCCATATCGTGATGGATATAGGATATCTTGTCGCAGAGCCGTACAATCTGTCCCTCCAGGGTATGGGGAGAACCGCTGGTCCTGTGGTTCAGGATTCCGTCCCGCACCTCCCAGGTAAGATTGAGTCCCTCGCCGTTCTTCTCCAGACACTCCACCACTCGAATGCTCTGCCTGTAATGGGCAAATCCAAGAGGGCAGACCCTGTCAAGGGCTCTCTCCCCCGCATGCCCGAAGGGCGTATGCCCCAGATCATGCCCCAGAGCAATGGCCTCCACCAGATCATCATTCAGCCTCAGGGCCTTCGCAATGGTTCTGGCAGTCTGGGAAACTTCCAGGGTATGGGTCAGACGGTTCCTGTAGTGATCCCCCTGAGGCGCCAGAAAGACCTGGGTCTTATCCTTCAGTCTCCGAAAAGACTTACAGTGCAGGATTCTGTCCCGGTCCCGCTGGTAGACCGTCCGGATATCACACTCCTCCTCATAACGGTCCCTGCCCCTGCTGTCCCTGCTGTGGGCAGCATAAGGACTTAACAGTTCCATCTCCCTTTGTTCCATTTCCTCACGGATATTCATTCGGCTGCTCACCTTCTCTCTTCAAAAGCAAAGCCAGTAAAAAAACTTTCTCATATACATTATTACGCATAAAACAGGGATTTCCTTTTTCTTTGGCAAAAATTTCGCAATTTTTTTCTTTCCCCGCACATTCCCTCATAAACAGCAAAAATTTCCCGGCAGAGCGGTCAATCTTTTTCCTCTGCCGGGAAATTCATGCATACTTCCCGTAATTCTACTCCATATATGCCTCTTTCAGCATGGCAATCTCTCTTGCGTATCCCTCCAGGTCGTTGGGTGTCTCCAGATAAAAGGGCAGTTTTCTCAAGCTCGGGTGATTGATGATCCGCTTCATGGCCTCAAATCCAATCTTTCCCTCTCCAATTTTGGCATGTCTGTCCTTATGGCTCCCAAACCCGAACATACTGTCATTCAAATGTACCGCCTTCAGCCTGTCAAGTCCTATGACCCGGTCAAACTCTGTCAGGACACCATCCAGGTCCCCCACAATATCGTATCCGCCGTCATACACATGGCAGGTATCCAGGCACACTCCCATTTTCTCCTGAAGCTCCACCCGATCCAGGATCTCTCTTAACTCCTCAAAGGTCCTGCCCACCTCACTGCCCTTTCCGGCCATGGTTTCAAGCAGCACTGTGGTCCGCTGTTCCTTTGAAAGGATCTCATTCAGCATCCCGGCTATATAGGCAATCCCTGTCTCCACCCCTTGCTTCACATGGCTGCCCGGATGAAAATTGTAACAGTTTCCCGGCGTGTATTCCATTCTCTTTAAATCATCCGCCATGGTGTTTTTGGCAAACCCCCGGATTCCCTCATCCGCGGAACAGCCATTCAGAGTATAAGGCGCGTGGGCAAGAATACAGGGGAAATCCTGCTCCTGTGCAAGCTTCAAAAACTTTTCCACATCCTCCTCCTTTATCTCCTTCGCCTTACCGCCTCTGGGGTTTCTGGTAAAAAACTGAAAGGTGTTTGCCTGTATCTTAACCGCTTCTTTCCCCATGGCCTCGTATCCTTTGGCTGAGGATAAATGACATCCTATTGTCAGCATATAATTTCCTCCGTTTTCTCTTTATCAATACTCTATTTCAATTTCCAATCCGTTCAGCATATCCACCACTTCCGGAAAAGAGAACCTGGCTCCGTTTAGTTTACATGACCGGATATCCATCTGATACCCGGCAGTCCCCCGCAAATCCGCTTTTCTCAGGTCACATTTAAAAAATTCCGTCCCTTCCAGCTTACAGCCCTTCATTTTGCTTTCCTGAAGCCGGCAGTCCGCGAACATGGAATCTGAAATCTCATTTCCTGTAAAATCAAACTTTTTCAGATTCATCTCCGAAAATGTATTATATTTCAATCGACAGCCGTAAAATCCCTTTATGGGTTCTGCAAACGCACCGCCCGGCATCAGCTCCTCCCAGTGCACGCCAATCAGATTACACCTGTCAAATTCCACATACTGTATCTGGGAATGATCCTTTGCCTCCAGGCTCATCACCGTACACTTTATAAAACTGCAGCCTGAAAAAGAACAGCCGAGGAGCCTGCAAGACTCAAAGACACAGTTTTCAAATTCACAGTCTGTAAACTTACAGCCCTCAAAAATTTCATCGCTTATTTTTAAATCTTTAATTACCCGAGCTTCATAATACTTTTCTTCCATGAGTCTGTGCCTCTTTTACTTTCTGCAGCTTTTGCGTTCTGTACCTTTAGATTTCTGTACCCTTAGCTTTCTGTACCCTTAGCTTTCTGTATTTTGCCATCCTGTACCTTTTCCATCCTGTACCTTTATCTTCCCTGTCTTAATTACTCTGTCACTTCATCCATATGCTGTCAATCAAAAACAGCGGCATCTCTCATGATACCGCCGCTGTATTCCCTGACCCTTCACGTACCTGCCCTGAATGTCTTCTGCTGTCCTGCAAAAAGATCTGGTTGATTCTGAATAACTTTTCACTGGAATAACAAAAATCCGAATCTGTTTCCTCTCGGAATCAAATTCGGATCTATAAATGCGGGAGATGGGACTTGAACCCACACGATCTTGCGACCACTAGATCCTTAGTCTAGCCTGTCTGCCAGTTCCAGCACTCCCGCTTTTCTCTGCCGCTCTTTGTTATCACTTCCGAACGACAAGTGAAAGTATATCACCAAATTCCGTGTTCGTCAATACCTTTTTGCTAAAAAAATCTGAATTTTTTTCTAATTTTTTCCTCTCCCTCAAAAATACGCTCTTTTAAGACACTTTCATCCTCCACACATTCCCGAAAACAGCGCCATTCATCCAGCAGTCCCTGCCCATGCGGAACCAGATAAGCGCCTGCGTCGCTGCCCAATGCCATATGTACTCCCAATTCAAATCCCCTTCTGATATTATTCTTCCCCTTCTCATAAATCCCATGCAGCAGTTCATCCGAAAACCTTCCGCACCCAAACATATTTGCCACCACAGTGATCGTAGGCACCCAGACAATATCCGATTCCGCCATCATCTGCAGTGTCTCCTTCGAAATATAATTCCCATGCTCCACGCTGTCCGCCCCGGCCCTCACCAAATCCGCCACAGGCCCGGCCCCATTCGTATGACACATCACCGCAAACCCCTCTTCATGTGCAATATGCACCATCTCCTTCACTTCCTCAAAAGGAAGCGCCTCCCCCGTAATCCCCCCATCCGTATCAAAATCCATGATTCCCGAAGTCATGATCTTAATAAAATCCCCCCTGCGTGCTTTAACCTCCCTCACAAGCTCAGCATACTCCCTCATATTCTCAAATCCCTTCCCCACAATTCCCCCATAACACCCTTTCCTGTGTATGGCAAAAATCGGCGTCCGGTAATCAATCCCATACTCCGGCGCAATCTCCCTTGCCTTTTCTGAGACCCCCAGATAGTCCCCTCCATCCCTCACAAACGCAATCCCCTTCTCCCGATACATCTCAAAATGCCTCCGGATCACCCCTTCATCCACCCCATTCAAATGCCTCTTCACAGCCTCCCTGTAATTTACTCCATCCATAAACACATGTGCATGACACTCCCCAAACATCCTCTCCCCCTCGACAAACATCTCCCCTGCCCTTTCTGTCTCCCCAACTCCATTCACAACTTCATCTCTCATAACCCAAACATCCTCCTTCCTCAGCTTCATCCTGATTTCACTTTTCCCTCACAAAGCATCTCAACTTTCCAGCTACTATCCTCTTAACACAATCCCCCGCCAAAAGCAACCCTCATCCATACTTTCACTTCATCATCACCCGCTTATCACAGATACACGGCAAAACTCCAAAAAGCCCCGGCACTTCCAGTGATTCTGACTTGGCCTATGAGAAATCACCTGCTGTTCCGTTACAATATCTTAGAATTATAGGTATTTCTCAAGTTCCTGATCAACTTTTCTTCCTGCTTTACCTGCTATTCATATCTAACATCTTAGGATTATAGGTATTTCTTAAGTTTCTAACCAACTTTTCTTCCTGCTTTACCTATATTTCAATTCAACATCTTAAAATTATAGGTATTTCTTAAGTTTCTGACCAATTTTTCTTCCTGCTTTACATATATTTCAATCCAACATCTTAAAATTATAGGCATTCCTTAATATTCCACCTTTTTCTTTAACCTACCATACATTAACATCATCATTATTTCATTTCACAAAGCCTCCCCACACACATCTCAAATTCCCGCCATCCTCTCACAAGTCCCCGCCATAAATAACCAGGCGCAGGAGAGCGGATGTCCGCCATTTCCCCCGCTATTCCACCCTAATTACCAGTTCCACCACCTTCCTCTCCCCAGCCAGTATCCTCCGAAGCGTCCCATTCTCCTCTTCCCATTTCTGCCCGTCCACATGACAATTACAAGGCTCCAGTCCCACAACATAATCCCCTGATGCCATGGACTTCCACTGCGTAAAATTCGGCAGCTCCTCTCCTGAAAACTCCACACATATCCCCATTCCAAGCGCAGGATTTTTCACCCGCACACGCGCCTTACCATCCTCATCAAAACGAATCTTATGATAAAACACTTCCTCCGGCAGCAAATCCACCGCTTCCCCCACAAGGTTCCACGGACGCTCTGTCTCCTTATCCTCCCCCTTCAGCACCGTTTCCACAGCCGGCACCTCGATCACACTCCCCGCATCCAGCAGCGGATATCCCACATTACAATGATACAACAGCATGAAAGGCTCATCCCCATACCCTTCATTCACATACTCATCATAGATCTTCACCTCACTGCTCCCAAGCTCGGCAGAAATCGTCCGCCTCAGCACGATATTCTCCCCGAACAGCGCAGCCTGCCGCATCTCCCCCGAGATCACGATCCGATACACATCCCCGTCCCAAAAAGCATCCGCACACACATGCTCCGCCGGGGTAGAACGCAGATACCCATGCATGGGAAGCGGTGCGTCCGGGTTCAGATCCGGTCTTCCCACATTACTGGTACCACAGGTAAAAAACATGCCCCCCATGATACTTTTCTGCGCCTCAAATCCATTACTGTCAAACCTCTGCCCGTTCATAAGCCCCGGCTTGCTGAGGAAATTAAGATTCACCCCTTTATAGGACATCTCCACAATATCCAGGCACTTATCCGCAGCCACGGTAAAAACCAGTTCCCCTGCCTTCACCTCATAAGCACGAAGTCCTGCTGCTGCACCCTCCTCAAAAGTCACCTTTCTCACATATGCCATCTGCTGCATACTTCCCATTTTTTTCATCAGATCTCTGTTCATCTTCCGCTCCCTTTCCTTTACAGCAAAAATCCCCGTCATCCGGGGACTTCTGCCTTATCCTATTACTCCTCTTTTGCCCATCCGTAAGAACATTTTACGGCCCTTTCCCAGCCCTTCATCTTCTTATTCCGCTCTTCCATGGAGATGACCGGCTCAAAAGTCCTCTCAATCTCCCAGTTCTTTACGATCTCATTCTTATCTTTCCAATACCCCACAGCCAGTCCGGCCAGATATGCCGCGCCCATAGCTGTTGTCTCCACACACTGGGGCCTTTTTACCGGAACCTGTACCATATCCGCCTGTGTCTGCATAAGGAAATTGTTGGCGCTGGCACCGCCGTCCACCTTCAGGGAGGCCAGAGGAATGCCGGAATCCGCCTCCATTGCCCGCACCACATCATGCACCTGATAAGCCAGTGATTCCAGCGTGGCACGGATAATATGATATTTGTTCACTCCTCTTGTAAGACCCACAATGATTCCTCTTGCATACTGATCCCAGTAAGGCGCTCCCAGCCCTGTAAACGCAGGAACCACATAACAGCCGTGGGTATCCTTCACCTTCCTTGCCATGTACTCAGAGTCCTCTGCGCTGTCAATGATACGCAGCTCGTCGCGAAGCCACTGAATCGCCGCGCCAGCCACGAAGACAGAGCCCTCCAGGGCATAATTCACCTTTCCGTCCAGTCCCCAGGCAATGGTGGTCACAAGCCCGTTTTTGGAAAACACAGGCTTCTCCCCTGTATTCATCAGCAGAAAGCAGCCTGTTCCATACGTGTTCTTTGCCTCTCCTTCCAAAAAACAGGTCTGTCCAAACAGCGCGGACTGCTGGTCTCCCGCCGCTCCGGCTATGGGAATCTCCCCGCCGAAAAAGCTTGCATCCGCCATACCATAAACACAACTGGAAGGCTTCACCTCAGGCAGCACGCACCTGGGAATATCCAGCTCCTTTAAAATCTCCTCATCCCACTCCAGTTTGTTGATATTATACAGAAGGGTTCTGGACGCATTGGAATAATCCGTCACATGGACCGCCCCCTTTGTCATCTTCCAGATCAGCCAGGTCTCCACCGTTCCAAAGAGCAGCTCGCCTCTCTCGGCCCGCTCTCTGGCGCCGTCCACATGGTCCAGAATCCATTTAACCTTGGTACCTGAAAAATAGGCGTCAATGATCAGGCCTGTCTTTTCCCTGAAAATCTCTGTAAGCCCCTTATCCTTCAGGGAATCACAGTATTCCGAGGTCCTTCTGCACTGCCACACAATGGCATGGTATACCGGCTCGCCTGTATTTTTATCCCAGACGATCGCTGTCTCCCTCTGGTTTGTGATGCCGATACCTGCAATATCTTTTGCCTCCACGCCCACCTTCTGCATGGCTTCCACAGCCACGCCGAGCTGTGTGGACCAGATCTCATTTGCATCGTGCTCCACCCAGCCGGGCTTTGGAAAATACTGTGTGAACTCTTTCTGTGCCACACTGATCATCTCACCCTTTTCGTTGAAAAGAATACACCGGTTGCTTGTCGTTCCTGCGTCCAGGGCCATCATGTACTTTGCCATATGTAAAAATCCTCCATGTTTTCTCTTGCCGGTGCTTCCCCAAGAGCGTGTCTGAACCTTGTACACTCCAGCACCGGCAGGTGGTATATTTGGGGTTTCACGAACAAAAGCTGTCCAGCCAGAAAGAATTTTTCTCTCTGGCCTGACAGCTCTTTGTCTCAATTCTCCTCGAGCATTTATTTTGCCTTGGGATATTCTGTACAGAGCAGACGGTACGGTGCCTCGTCCTCCTCTATCTCAGGAAATCTGCCGATAGGCTCATAAAAACGGTTGTCATTTTCATCGTCATTGCACATGGATACTTCGCCTAACAGCACCGGTCCTGTACCCGGCTCCAGCTCAAAATCATGATACATATACGGATAAACGGTGATACTCTCACCCGGCTGCAGCTTCACCTGGGTACCTGCCGGCACTGTAAACTCCCTGCCGTCACAGTTGACTGTCACATCCGTATCAGCGAACCGGCCATCCTTTGTGGAGTTGTATACACGGATCAGAACGTTGCCGCCCCCTCTGTTGATAATATCCTCCATCTTGTTCCAGTGGAAATGCATGGGCGCCATCTGTCCCTCTTTTATGTACAGCAGTTTCTCCGCATAGGTCTTTGTATACTTATCCATTTTCAGGTTGCCGTTTCTTAAGGTAATGAGAGAAAATCCCACCTCATCAAACCTGCCCAGGCCGTAATCGGTAATATCCCAGCCCAGCATATTATCACGAATCTCGTCGTACTCGCTGCCTTTTTCCTTCCAGTCTTCCGGTGTAAAATGGCAGAATGGCGGAAGCTTGAAACAGCACTTGTTGACCATATCCTCCATCTCTTTCAGCGCTGCATTGATTTCTGAACGTTTCATAAATTCTTTATCCTTTCTGTCTCTTATCTGATTCCTATTTTAGCGCTTCCAATGGTATTTTTCAACAACAAAAAAGGATTTTTGCCTTCCCTTTATAATATATTTATCTCACTGCGGAAAGCAAACAGTTTCCAGGTCTTGATCTCCAGCGCGTCAGCCACTTTCAGCAGAGTTTCCACGGAAATCTGTGTGGGCATTTTCGGCGCCTCAATATTGCTGATATGTGTTCTGCTTATGCCCACCATCTGGGCAAGCTGTGCCTGCGTGATCCCTTTCAATTTTCTGTAATAGGCTATATTGAGCCCCAGTTCCATTAATTGTGCATTAATATCTTCACTCATGTCATTCACTCCTTTTCTACTATTTTGTAGAAAAGTGCGGTGCCTATCCATACCTTATTTATGACTATCTTCAGCATTTCAGCACAATTTGACAGTTTGCACATCTTTAGCGGCGTTTTGCAGGTCAAAAACGCCTTAAAGGGCGCAGATTTTTCATCTTGATAAACAGCGGAACATATTTCAGGATCAGGGCAGAATTTTCCAGACCGTACCATCTGGCCGAGGAGCCGGCCACACGGCGGATCTAACTGGAACCGGATTCTCTGGAACATCAGAAAATGCTAACCGTTGTCTGCATACATGTCCTCAAGAGAAAATATTGCCCAAAAAAGCAATACGGAAAAATACAGAGCATCGGCAATCACGCCGCTGCCGTACGACGGTTTTCCCATTTCATTCGCAATAGTTTGTAGATTACGCTCCATACAATAGCGTGTGCAAATAAAGTCATGATAGCAATCCATATCTTTTCAAATTCTCCGTTCAACAAGTCCATTACTCCATAGAAAGTTGCACTTGAAGGCAACAAATATGAAAGCCCAAAAATCACGCTGTTGTCCGGAACCGACAAGTAAAAGAAGATAGGCGGCGCAAGGAACAAAATCATCACTATCTTGATATAAGCAATCCCAACCATCAACCCACTTGAAAAGCAACCAACAAACAGTCCTATCAAGGCCGAAATATAAGCAGACAAAAGGATAATCAGCAATAACGGCAATGCCTGTGTCGGTTCTATTCGCATACAGATAAGTGCTGTTACAATAGTAGAAACAGTCCCTCCAATAAACCCCAGAAGCATTTTCTGAACCACATAGAATTTTGTGGTCATGGGAAGAACCTGATTGATAAGCTCTATACCATCCTCTTTCTCGCTGATAATATTCATAGCGTTAAAAGTACAACCCATGAACATAGCCGTAATCAAAGTAATCACGATCAAAAGAGATTTCAGCCCTTCATTATCAGTCACCACCGGGATAACCGTTCTGTCATATGCAAGCTGTTTCGTTTGATTTTCATAAACCTGTGGGAGCGTATCTGCAATAATTTTGTTTACCTTTATTTCATCTCCGGAAAGAATCGTCTGAATTGTGTGATCTTCCTCCAGAACACCTATCATCTGAGTGGACGGATTGTTTACGGCTTCCTGAAGCTCAGCGAGCGTTTCATATTGCGTAACAGTTCCGCTTAATTGCAGCCATTCAACCACATCATCAGAAATATTGTTTTCCAGGACGCCAAAAGAAGTTTCGCTGATCGACTGAAAACTTACACCTGAAAGCAGATTGATAGCTATACCAACAATAATAGGGAGCAGGAAGGTCAGAATACACATTTTATCGCGGCGGATGCTTTTAAGTTGATATTTTAACCCGTTCATTTTCTACCCCTCCTTTGCCATCTCGCGGTTCAATGTCTGGTAGGCAAGCAGAAACAAAAGAATGATTGCTCCAAAACAAATCAAGTAATAAGGCGCTTCAGCCATTGATGCAGAAAAATAAGCTGCTTTCATCGCCTCAAACATATGGTACATTGGGTGGTACACAATCCAGTCCCATGTAATGCCGGTCTGCCCTGCCAGGAATACGGGTGTTGTCACAAAAACCGCAAGCACAAGATAAAACAAAGAAAACTGTTTGAAATCTGGCAGCCGAATCGCACAAAAGAAGCCGACTAACGCCATAATCAGTGATAAAATACTTGCCTGCAAGAGAACCTCCGGCAGTACATCAATGGCATACGGAATCCCCAGGTTGATTACTGTCAAAAAGAATGTAAACATCAAATCCGAAACCAACAGCAGGAGCAGTTTGGATAAAATGAACATAGAACGGCGGACAGGGAGTATCCCGTGTACCCGTATCACGCCCATCTGCTTTTCCTTAAAGAGCATGGAGGCCAATCCCAAAAAGCCAACTGCTGATAGTTCAAAAAACAGAAATTCAGCGGTAATTTCTCGGCGGCTTTTCATTTCTTTATTGTTGATACCGATTACATCTGCCTGCCCATCCACATTTCCATTCAGGACAGTTTCACCCCAAATCATACGATAGTGATCGGTGCTTTCCAAACCACAAGAAAGCATATACAATTCCGGCTTATCAGCAGAGAGATCAAAACCAATAGAATATTGGTCAGCACAAACTGTTTCCAAGACATCCCGACTGTCTACCTTTGTAATATACTCTGAAGAGACAGGCAGCTTATCCTGTGGGTCATAAAGATAAACAGGGTACATCTCCTGATCCATATTCACATACACAAAATTGATATAGCAGGAATATAAGATCAGTGAGATAAGCGCCAGCAGGAAAAATTTACTGGACAGCATCAACTTGAAGTCTTTTTTCAGTAAATGGGAAAATCCTCTCCACATTAAGTCAGCCCCCTTCCTGTATATTGAATGAACATATCCTCCAAAGTCGGTTCCTGTGAATGTACGCTAATTAGCTCATCATACACAAAAGGGATGCCGGCTTTCAATTCCGGAGCCTCAATTGTTTGCTCCTCCCGTTTACCCTGATGCAAATAGTCAATGACAATGCTGTGATTACTGTTTTGCTCTTTCAGATTCCTCGGTGTATCGAGAGCCATAATATTTCCATTCGAGATAAATGCTACTCTGTCACAAAGCAGATCAGCATCCAACATATTGTGCGTAGTCAGAAAAACTGTAGTGCCTTTTTGACGCTCCTTTTCTATGATTTTGCGAAAAAGGACAGACCCGGCAGGATCAAGGCCGCTTGTCGGTTCGTCTAAAAACAAGAGTTTGGGGTTGCTGATCAAGGCCCTTGCCATGCTCACACGCTGGCGCATACCCTTTGAATAAGAGGACACCGGCTTTTTCAGAAAATCTTTCTTAAATTCCAATTCGTCCAGTAATTCCTCTGCGTTGCGTACTTGTTCCGCGGGATAAAACGAAGCAAAATAATGTAAATTGTCAATGGCACTTAAATTGGTATACAAATAGGGAAACTCGAACAGGACGCCAATTTTATTGAAAAATTCTTGTGTATGGGCATTTTTGATGTCTTTCCCGAACAGGGATACCGTACCGTCATGCCCTTTCAAGATACCTGTCAATATCTTTTGCGTCGTAGATTTGCCGGAACCATTCGGCCCCAGGAAACCGAAAATTTCGCCTGCTCCTACAGAAAAATTTAAGCCATGCAATGCCTGTTTGTCTTTCCCATAGGAAAAGGTTAAGTCCTTTACTTCAATCATTCGTCATCCCCCATTTCCCCCGTTGCTCCTCCTTTTTCTTTTCCCGTTGGCGCTCATTCCACCATTTCATAAACCTTATCTTGAACGGGATAGAGATTGCCAGTACCACCAGAACAACAATCCACCAGTACCATTCCAAACCTAAAAACATAATCGTTACCTCCTCGCTTTGAGGGATTTCCCTCTTGATGGGATAAAGATAAGAAAATGCGTTGAAGTCGATGTGAGATTGATGTGAAATTGGTGTGAAATCTTTTTCAGGCAAAAAAGAAAAAGGCTTCGTTTTCTTTTGAAAATGGAAGCCTTTCTGCACATATCAAATTTTTATTGTACTGTAGGGATGGAAAAGTAAAAAACTACGCCGCCAGATTGATTTTCAGCGCCGTAGGTTAAATGCTGCATAGACAAAATCTGTGCGACAATCGCAAGCCCTAATCCTGACCCGCTGTATTTGGAATTACTATTCCGGTAAAACTTTGTCCAGATTTTTGACAGGTTCTCCGGCGGGATCATCGGCCCCTGGTTGTAGACTGAAAACCCCAAAATATCAGACTGCTCTGTCAGACTCAGTTTCAAAATGCCACCTGGCACCACATTTCTTTTTGCATTGACAATCAGGTTGTTTAGCACCTGCTCCATCCGACCTTTATCCGCATAGATGTAAGCTGGATGTTCCGGAAGCTCATGCTGTAAGACAAAATTAGCATCTGGGACATCAACCAAAAGACGCCCAGCTACCGTTTCCAGAAATTCTACAAAGTCAAATCGCTCCGGCTGAAGCTGTGCTGCTCCGTTTTCCAATGCTGATAAATCTAATAGGGTCGTAATCAACTGGCCCATTCGCTTAGTTTCATCTATAATTACCTCAGCAAACTGTTGTTTCCTCGCCTCATCTGGCTCATCCTGCAAGCCCTCCGCATAGGCTTGGATAATGCCTAACGGAGTTTTCATTTCATGAGAAAGCTGATCCGCCAGTTCTTTTCTCTCATTTAGTAAAAGCCTTTCATGCTCCACATCCTTTTCAAGCTGACTGTTGGCCGCTTCCAACTGAGTAAGCGCCTGCTGCAGATTTTTGGACATGGTGTTCAAACTCACAGACAACTCGCCAAATTCGTCATCTGTATCAATCAGACAAGGAGAAGAAAAATCCAGTTGTGCCATCTGACGGGCTGCCTGATTCAACTTGGAAACAGGTTTTGAAATAAAACACTTCATCAGATAGTCGATGATCAACACCAAGAGCATCACAAAACCAAGCCAAATCCAAAAGGAAATATCCGGATCAACTGGCAGTCGGGTTGATATGATATAGGAAATAATCAAAACAATTCCAACAGCTTTAGAAACTATAATAATCTTCTTGCGAATTGTCCTCAATGCAAAAAACTCTTTTATCATTCCTTTGTCACCTCAAATTTATATCCGGAACGGATAAGCGTAACAATATGCCTGCCTTCGCTTCCCAATTTTTGCCGCAATGTCTTAATATGCGTGTCTACCGTTCGAGTTGTACCTTCAAAGTCATAGCCCCAGATTCTGTTGAGAAGCTGGTCACGAGTGAATACCTGACCGGGATTTGAAAGGAAAAAATACAATAGCTCATATTCTTTATGTGTAAGAGTAATCTCCTGCCCGTCTACAAACACCTTGTGAGAGGATGGGACTGCCATAATTTTTCCCGCATTCACTGTGTCTGCCGGAACAACTGAGGATCGGCGGAGCAAAGCATTTACTTTTGCCAAAAGAACTTTGGGGCTGAAAGGTTTTGTCATATAATCATCGGCACCCAGTTCATAGCCTTTTAATTTATCCGCCTCGCTGCTTTTAGCTGTCAGCATAATAATTGGCATGTTTCCCATTTCCCTTGCCATTTTGCAGACGGAAAAACCATCTAAATGCGGCATCATCACATCCAGTATTATCAAATCCACGGGATTGTTTTTCAATACCATGAGAGCGTCTATGCCGTCACAGGCGGTTATGCAGGTGTGGCCACCTTTTTTCATGTATTCCGCAATAATGTCCTGCATATTCTTTTCGTCCTCTACAATCAAAAGATTTGCCATCAAATCACCTCCTGCTGCTTCTCGCGCCTGCATCTTTTATCGGCTGGTTTTTCCGCAGACTCAGGTATCATCCACATACGGCTGAATCTTACAACACCTGGAATGCGATTTTCCTCACACAGCTTTTGAACTCGACGTATAGAAATGCCCCACTTTTTAGCAGCATCCGGGGCAGAAATAAATCCGAACATGGCTTCTATCCTTTCTTAATTATATCCTTATCCCATTATATACGCTTATGCGAATAAAAGCAACAGACATGTGAGTATATTTAATTATGTTATTCCCACTTAAAGCATTTCACCGCAATACCAGTACAAATCACTGTAACAGCAATCATCACGGTGACTGGAATCCAGATATGCCCTACTGGCTGCCCCAGCGAGGTCGTTTTCATCAGCTGGATTCCCTGAGTCAGCGGAAACAGAGAAACAATCTTCTGCATAGCCCCAGGCATGGCCTCGTAGGGAAGCGTAGCCCCAGAAAAAATCAGCATGGGGAAATACAGCGCACTGGCAATCACACTGGCCATCTTCTCATTTTTTGCAATCCCACCAACCATCATACCGATGCTCAAGGTAGAAATCATAGTTAGAAGCCAACTTCCGATAAATGCCAGCCAATTCCCGTGAAGGGTCACGCCCCAGAACAGCGCGGCAATCGGGAAGAGCAGAACCATGGAAACGAGTGCGTACAGCACATAAATGGTAAACTCCACGCCCAGCAGCATTACCGGGCTAATCGGCGTAACCCGAAAGCGTTTCAGAATCTTACGCTCCCTGTACCCGGACACCACCAAGGGTAATCCCATCAGTCCGCATGCGCAAATGGAAATGGTGCATACCGCACTCATAGACTGCTCCAAAAATGTATAACCTGCGCCTTCAAATGCCGGCTTGGTTTGATATATGAATCCAAGAATCACCAGCACAATAATCGGCATGAACACTGCGAAGATTACCATATTCATATTTCTGATATTCAGTTTCAGTTCTGTTTTTAAAAGCTTTGTAAAAGTTCTCATGCGCCGATTTCCTCCTCGTCATCCGAATATTTTAAGTATGCGTCCTCGAACTTCTCACAGCCACTCTCAGATTTTGCCTGTTCCACAGTTCCGTAAAACACGAGTTCTCCCTTTTTCAAAATGCAGATTTCATCACAAAGGGCTTCTACTTCATCCATAAAGTGCGAGGTCAGAAAAATTGTCAACCCCTCTTTCTTCAAATCTTCAAGGATTTTCCAGACAGTCCGGCGTGCTTTTGCATCCAGCCCCGTGGTCAGTTCATCCAAAAAGACCAGCTTGGGGTTCGGTATCAGCGCCAGTACAATAAATAACCGCTGTCGCTCTCCGCCTGAAAGGCTTTTTACCGCATTCTTCAGCTTGCCTCCAATCCCGAAGCGTTCGCAAAGCAGCCTCCAGTCTGCAGGGTTTCTATACAAACAAGCGATTTCTTCGCAAAGCTCAAACACCTTGATCTCCGGCTGATGATCCCCCTCCTGAAATTGAACGCCAACCTTCTGGAACAGTTTCCTGCGATCTTTCTTTGCATTGTACCCCAATACGGAGATTTCTCCGGAGTCAGCTTCCTTTGTTCCTAAGATACATTCGATTGTTGTGCTCTTTCCGGCGCCATTTGCACCCAGTAAGCCGAACACCATGCCGGTTTTGACGGATAGGCTTAGGCCGTCTACCACTGCTTTTCCGTTATAGCTTTTTCTAAGGTTTGTTACCTTGATTGCTTCTTCTCTCATTTTGCCCCCCTTTTCTTGATAGCACGCAGTTCAATATAGCCGCGCTCACCACGCGGTTCCAGCTGAATGCGCGGATTGCTGTCGTCCCATTCATAACCGATAACAGCCGGATCGTAATGGTTTAAAGAGTATTGCACAGACAAAATGGCCTGTGAATAGTCCTCTTCACGGAAAGGCTCTCCCTGGACTGCCAGGTATTCTGCAGCGGGCAGGAAAATGATGTCAAAGCCTTCCGGGATTTCGCCGTCGTAGTCTGGCTCTACTTCTACGCCCTGCACATAGGTAGATGTTCCTGGTTTCTTATATTCTTCAGGCAGCCAGAGACACACCGGCTCTCCACAAAGAGAATCCATACTGGTCAGAATTCCCCAGACTTCGCAGTTCACCTCCGCGCAGTAATCAAAATAGTCCTCCGCCTTAATTCCTCTTTTAATGATTACCTTGCGTTCTGGTTTATGGATTACCTGGACAAAAACGCTTTGTAAATTTTCCATATCAACAATATCCTTTCTGAGTTCTCTGAATTTAACGCCGTATGGGATAAATAAAGCAATCGGAACCGGGTCTTTTACATATTCTCCAGGATTGCATCCGAACTCTTTATAAAATGCACGGGTATAGCCGTCCACGCTGTCAAACCCACAGTCATAGGCCGCGTCAATTACAAGGCACTGCTCCTTTTTCAGCCGCATAGCCGAATGGGAAAGCCGCAGCCTGCGGATATATTCCGCCGGTGTTATTCCAAGATAGTTTTTAAACAGTCGGTAGGAATGCCAGGGCGAATAAAGGGAAACTTCAGAAAGCTCTGTCAAAGTGGTTTCCTCTGTTAAATGTTCCTCGATATACTCCTGCATCCGCTGCACTGCATCCATTTGTTCGCTCAAAATCATTCACCTCCATCTGTATCTCCTATTTTACCATTTTGAATATAATACCTCTCGACTTTTTTTGCCGTCTGCTCTTACTGCAGAGATTCGCGTAAATATTTTGCTGTGATTGTATCCGCATGTTCCACCATTTCCTGTGGCGTTCCCGTAAAGACAACCTCGCCGCCCATGCTGCCTCCGTCTGGACCGACATCAATTACATAATCCGCAAGCTTGACTACATCCATGTTGTGTTCAATCACAATCACCGTATTTCCACGCTGAACGAAGCCGTCCAGCAGTTTCATGATTGTCTGTATATCGGATGCGTGCAGTCCAGTTGTCGGCTCGTCCAGAACAAAAATGTTGCCTTTCTGATCCAGGTGTTTTGCAAGCTTTACTCGCTGGCGCTCTCCGCCAGATAACGTGGACAAAGGCTGTCCCAAAGAAAGATAGGATAAGCCCACTTCCACCATGGCATGAAGAGACTTGCGGATCTTCGGGCAGTCGGAGAAGAAATCTTCTGCTTCTCCCGCACTCATATTCAGAATCTCAACAATATTCCTTCCACGGTAAGTGTAGGAAAGCGCCTCGTCGCTATATCGACTGCCGCCACATGCTTCGCAGGTCGTTGTCACCGGATCCATAAAGACCAATTCCGTTGTGATAACACCCTTTCCTTTGCAGACAGGGCAAGCCCCCTTGCTGTTAAAAGAAAACAAAGCCGCACTGACATTGTTTTCTTTTGCTATCCTCTTTCTGATATCATCAAAAAAACCTAAAAACGTGGCAGGCGCAGAACGCCCGGTGGCTGTTACCGGAGACTGATCCACTAAAATCACCTGTTCTGCATACTGGCTTGCAAAAACATCACGAATCAGAGAGCTTTTTCCGGAACCGGCCACACCGGTTACAGCGGTCAGTACATGTAGCGGAATATCAACGGAAATGCTTTTCAGATTATGAATGGCTGCATTCCGTACTGGCAAGAACTCTTTCGGCTTTCTTGGTACAGCCTTTATCGGTGTTTTCTGCTGCATGGCATTCCCGGTCAATGTGCCGGACCCCAAAAGTCCTTCGCAGCTGCCCTGGTAAAGAATCTCTCCACCGTTTTTGCCTGCCAACGGTCCCACATCAATGACCTCATCCGCTATAAAAATCACATCCTTGTCATGCTCTACGACTAAAACAGTATTGCCTTTATCCCTCAAACTGCAAAGCAGCTTTGTCATGCGGTGGACATCACGGGGATGCATTCCTGTGCTTGGTTCATCAAATATATAGAGCATTCCGGTTAAGGCGCTTCCCATATACCGAACCAGTTTGAGGCGCTGGGCCTCTCCGCCGGATAAGGTGGATGCCTCACGGTTCAGAGAAAGGTACGGCAGACCGATATCAATCATGCGAGTAAGCGTTAGAATCAGGCTCTCTACGATGGATTGTGCCTGCGGGTCTGTGATTGTTTTCAGCACCTTTTGCAATTCAGTGAACTCCATCTCACACATTTCATTGATAGCATGTCCGGCAATTTTGCAGGAAAGCGCAGCTTCATTCAACCGTTTGCCATGACAAACCGGGCATTCGGATGGATGCACATAATTTGCCAGCCGCTTTGCTGAGGTTTCACCCATTTCAGAGCTGTCCCGTTTCAGCAACAGCCGGTTCATCATATTATGAATACCTTCCACTTGCTTGGATATACGCTTTCCGCCCGGCTTCTCTGCACCATATAACAAGAGATTTCTCTCTTTCTCTGAATAGTCCCGCCATTTTTTATCCAGGTCAAACAAACCGCTCTCCGTATATTGTTTCCAATACCAGTTTCCCACATGAAAAGTAGGCAGGTCTATCATCCCCTCGTTCAAGCTTTTGTCCTCTGCAATCAGAGGCAAAATATCCAGCGTCATTACCTTACCGATGCCGGAGCATTCCGGACACATCCCATTCGGGCTGTTAAAAGAAAAGTAGGAAGCTGTTCCTACATATGGCTTACCAATCCGGCTGTAGAGCACACGCAAAGCAGAATACATATCAGTGATAGTCCCCACTGTGGAGCGTGCATTTCCCCCCAGCCTGTCCTGATCAATAATGACCGAAGCGGAAAGGTTTTCAATTTTATCTGCTCTTGGTTTCTCAAATTTAGGCAGACGACTGCGGACAAAGGTGGTATAAGTTTCGTTCATCTGGCGCTGGCTTTCAGCCGCAATGGTGTCAAAAACGATACTGGACTTACCAGAACCTGAGACTCCCGTGAATACAACAAGTTTTCCCTTCGGTATTTCAAGGGTAATATTTTTCAAGTTGTTTTGGCACAATCCCTGTATTACAATGCAATCTTGATGCAGCATATGATTTATCCTTCTTTCTTTTGGCGTTCTACTATATAGTATAATCACCTGTCAGAAGAACCTCTCGACTTTTTTTGCTGTTGTAAACTCCCATCATCACGCCTACTGAATAATTCCAAACAACACAAACCTTGCGTTATCAAATTCATAGCTGCAGGTTGAAAGGGTAACGATACGGTCTGTGGCTGCAGGAGTGATTTCGCTGTCAAAGCAGGAATGCTCTTTTACGGATTTCTGCTCCGGTGTCATTATCAGTATGGTCGGATGCGCATTATAAAACTCCTGCTTATTATACTCTGTCACTCCCGAAAACATGGTACCATTCTTCATGTGGTGACCGTAAACGATGCTGTTCCGGTCTGAGAAATCCGATGCATTTCTGGTATCCAGAAAAATGCAGATTTCTGTATCCTCAATATAAATCGGACAATATGCCGCTGCCCGAAAATTGGACAGTTAACAATCTGATGTCCAAATATGCTTCAAAGCCATATAATCCTTCCATCGCCAATGTCTTTTATCTTGCCGGATTTATTGAAAGTTGGAGGTGCGGCATTGAAAAAATATGTCAGGCTTGTGACGAGGATGGCAGTCCAAGACCGGAATACACCATCAATCCCGGCGATATTATGATAAAGTTCACCGCCCCAGAGGACAGGGTTATTCGTATTGGCTCTCACAACTGCGTTTTTTGCATACATAACAGGGTCTATAACCACATGCTTTGGCTTATACTGGCACAGCTTTTCTCCAACTGCCCTCATGCATTCCGGTGTGAAGGTCTTTAAGTCTGCCTGGATGCCCGCGCCGCCGCTGCAATCCGAGCCAGTAATCGTCAATACTTTTTTTATCATAAGATTTTCTCCTTTGCTTCTTTCGGGAATACGATCATCAGCGTCCCATTCTTTACAGAAATTCGGCTCTTCTCACCGATGAACTCATTGCTCGTACCGATTGGGAAGGTACTGGTAAGCGTTGCATCTGTCAGCGAATATTTTAAGCCCTGTAAATATACTCCTTCCGACTTCTGTACCGCCATCAGCATTTCCTTTTCATCGCCACGCTCTGCAGTTTCCAGCAAAAAGTCGATATAGCGCTGGTTCTCCGGCAACAAATGACATTTTAGATTCCTCCTGTGTGTTTGATCATCTATGCCGCCAGAAAACAGAAAAAGAGCTTCCAATATCAATCGGAAGCTCTTTCAGACGCAGTACGGCGTAAGAAATTGCTTCCCTACGCCGGTATTAGCCGACAGGTCCAGAGGTCAGGTCTTAACCTTTTTCAACTTGTTCAGTTCCCTCGCAAACACAGATAATCAGTATTCTATTTAACGCAAAAAGGACGCTCACTTGGAGCGTCCTGAAAATACAAATGCCCCCTGCTTATGGCTATTATACGATTTCTGTGTAAAATTTGTCAAATCGGCTTATCCTGTCGTCTGTTGCTTCACGACCATATCCATCACATATGCCGGCAGAGAATAACAGAACAGTCAAAGTTGTCTATTTTCTGTTCTTTCGCAAGATGCGATGATAAATTGGATCATTTGGCTTGGCGTGAGTCACAGGTGTAAGCAAACCGTCTCGGATGAACTGCTCGATACGCTGCGCAATCCACCCATCGCCAATTCCCATCTGATATTTTCCCAAAACCTGTCCCACTAGCTGTGCTTCCATAAATTCATCTTTCTGAGTTGCAATCTCGCGAAGAATAAATGTGTCATACAACGATTCTGGAACACTGACCAATCTACCATTCACCACAGCACGAAGCGGTGCGTTTTCCTGCTGAAGTTTTTTCCAGCGGTTTGCAAGACAACAGATATAGTTAGTAGGCAGACTCTTTCCATGTAATGCCATTCGCCCTAGGTGATATGGTTCTACATCTCCCCAACCATTATACTGGACGATACATCCATCCGAACGTTCTTCCCAGTCTGGGAGTTTCACAAGGGTAACATCCAGCTTTTCTAATCCAACAGGTCGCAACTGCTCCATAAGCCAATGCAGCCCACACATTTCGTCCGGTTGATTGCTTGCCCATACTCGAATTGACTCACCTGTTTGCATCCGTTCCAGTATTGTAACATACCCTTTGCGGGCAGTTTCCAAAAGTTCATTCACAACCTGGGATGCCATGTCTGGAAATGTTCCCATCAATAAGGACAATGCCGATTCCCTCCCTGCACCAATTCCCGTTTCGTCAATATCTCCAACAGACAATGCCATAGAAAGGTTAATAATATTCCTCTGACTGCCCTCCAACTGTACGGCATTTTCCCAGCCTAAACGTTCGCATTCTTCCGCTTCATGCCATAATTTATCTTTCTCTGACCGAGAAGCCACGCTACCATCACTCTGAGAAATAATGATACTGGCAGCACCATCTACACACCCACGATACCCAAGCGCAACTTTCATAGCACCTGCAATGCTGGCACCAAAAACTACTTCAAGCATGTTCTCCTCCTTGTCAACTTGTCTTCATAAATTCAAATTTCATCAATTATATAGTCTTTTTGTAGTAACCCAGGTCATTATCTCTTTTTTGTTCAACGTACCCCAATTTACTATAAGAGTACTCTCGGAAACTCGCAGCCCTTGAAAACACTACGTTTCCAAAGCACTCCTTTTTTTCTTCACCTCCACTTTT
>PPYE01357603.1_pt1 | contig 32909 bp, 27 predicted proteins | sample 1559881 | NCBI WGS metagenome assembly PPYE01 (sample SAMN08240022, study PRJNA423297) | Human gut metagenome, whole genome shotgun sequencing project.
CTATCTGGATTGAGGGTCCTCACCTCTTCAAGAAGGGCAAGTTCTATTATCTGATGTGTGCAGAAGGTGGTACAGGCGGATGGCACAGTGAGGTTATCCTGCGTGCCAAGAATCCGATGGGACCATGGGAGGAATGCCCTAACAACCCTATCCTCACCCAGCGCACAGGCTTGGATCCAAACCGCAAGGACCCTGTATCAAGTGCCGGTCATGCCGACATCGTAGAAGATGGCAAGGGCAACTGGTGGGCAGTGTTCCTGGCTTGCCGCCCTTACGAGGAAGATATGTACAACACAGGTCGCGACACCTATCTCCTGCCGGTAACCTGGAAAAACGGATGGCCAGAGATTCTCGCCAAGAACACACCTATTTCTACGGTAGGCGAAAAGGCTGGTTTGAAGCCAGCCGGGAAGAACGAATTCTCAGGCAACTTCAGCTATGTGGATAACTTCGATGCAGCCGACAACGGTGTAGGTCTGAAGGATTTGAACCAACGCTGGATGTTCCTCCGCGACTTTACAGATTGCTATAAGGTAGAAAACGGCAAGCTGAACCTGAATCTGCTGCCAGGCAATATCTACAAGCGTGAACCGATGTCTGCCATCTGGGCACGTCAGCAGCACGGCACCTTCTCTGCCGAGACAGAAATCAACTTCACTCCTCGCAACGACAAGGAGATAGCAGGTTTGGCACTTCTCCAGAAGGAAGACCACAACTTCGTGTTGGGTAAGACCATGAAGAAGGGCAAGCTGATGATTACCCTGACCCGTGCCGAGAAGAACAACGTCACCATCGCCTCAGCCCCTATCAAGGCTGGCAAGCTGAAGCTGAAGGTAGAAGGTCATGACAGATATTATGATTTCTATTATGCAGAGGAAGGTGGCGACTGGCAGCTGCTCGCCAAGGGCGTGGATGCCTCTAACCTGAGCACCCAGAAGAGCGGCGGCTTCATCGGTGCCTGCATCGGACTCTATGCCTCTTCTAACAAGGAATAACAGATATCATGATATGATATAAAAAATACAAAAAGACTCCCCGAGCTTTTCGGGGAGTCTTTTTGTATTTTGTCTTTGTATAAGTTTTATTTATTCTTCACGATATCCAATGTCATCTTACCTACCCAGATGGCGCTCTTGCCGTTCTGATCTACAGGCACTGGCTTGCCATCGAGATTGTTCAGATATTCCAGCTGCTTGAAGTAGGTGTGGCTATGACCACCCAATATCAGGTCGATGTCGCGGGTGGCTGGGGCTACCTCGGAATCGTCGATGCCATCTATCTTCCAACCCAAGTGAGAGATGCAGATGATGACATCACACTTCTCTTTCTTCTTCAATATCTCCGTCATCTTCTTTGCCTTGGCGATGGGGTCGAGATACTTGATAGGGCCATAGTTGGCTTCGGTAACCAAACCGGCAAGTTCCGGACCTAGGCCGAAGACGCCTATCTTCAGGCCCTTGCGCTTCAGCACCACGTAAGGCTTCACGATGGAAGCCAATTCGGTGCCTGCGAAATCGTAGTTGGAGCAGACGATAGGGAACTTCGCCATCTTGAAGATGCGAACCATATTATCGATGCCGAAATCAAACTCGTGATTGCCGATGGTGGCGGCATCATACTTCATCTCGTTCATCAACCCTACCTCTACATCGCCCTTGAAGAGTGAATAATAAGGGGATCCCTGCGAGAAATCGCCACTGTCGAAGAGCAGTAGGTCGGGATTCGCCTTGCGCTCTTTCTTTAGCATTGCTACTCGGCGAAGAAAACCACCACGATTTGCCATCGCCGTATCAGCCAAGTTAGGATTGATAGGCATCACACAAGAGTGCGTATCATTGGTATGAAGAACTACCAACTGCTTCTGAGCTTTCGTTGTTTTCTTGGCTTTTGCTTCTGCCGTCATAGGCAGCATAGCCATCATGCCTACAGCTAAGGCACAATATAATAAGGTATGTCTAAACATTATATTATAGGAATTATTGTTACTATTTAAAATGTTAGGCAAAATTACAAATAAAATCCGAGAATATACACCTTTTAGTGTATTTTTCTCGGATTTTAGTAAAAATACAGTTATTTTGTATCATCCATTTGTTTGATTCTTTCCATGATGTTAGCTGGAGCCCGATGATGCTGGAGTTCATGCTTCATGAAATCCATACAAGGTGCCACATGCTCAAAAAATTGGTGATAGCCCTTACAAAGGTAGTTCAAACCAGGATTGCCATACCTATCCTTTAAGAAACGATTCTTAGGGCATTCACCATGACAAGCAAAGAGATATTCACACTCCTTGCATTGGCGAGGAAGCATCTGGCTCTTCATCTTGGCAAACTCTTTCTGCTGAGGGGAGTACATCATCTCTGTAATCGTCTTGTCCCGAAGATTGCCCAAACGATACTCGGGATAAACAAAATGGTCGCACGAATAGAGGTCTCCATTGAACTCCATCACACCAGCATGTCCACATTCCTCAGCCAACACACATACTCCAGGAGATTCACCTACCCAGTTGGCTAGCGTAGCATCGAAGAGTTGCACATAATACTCACCCACATCATTCCTCACCCATTCATCAAAGATGGTACAAAGGAAGTTGCCCCACTGCTCTGGCGTAATAGAGAAGTCTATCATCTCGCCTCCTTCTTGCATTCCCGGTGCCAAAGACAACCCATCCTCACGTTTCACCTTCCGCTCTACGATAGGAGAAAACTGGATATAGCGACAACCCATCTCCTTGAAGAAATGATAGAAATCCAAAGGATAGTCCGCATTGAAGTCATTGACCACCGCCAAGGCATTCCATTCCACCTGATACGTATTGAGTAAACGGATACCTCGCATCACTTGATGAAAAGTGGGTTTGCCCGTAGCGGTACGACGATACTCGTCATGAAACTCCTGGGGACCGTCTATCGAAACACCCACCAAGAAGCCATTGTCATGAAAAAACTTGCACCATTCATCAGTCAGCATCGTACCATTGGTCTGGATGCAATTGTCAATCCGCCGACCCTGACTATACTTACGTTGTAGTTCCAAAGCCTTCTGATAGAAAGAAATAGGACGCATCAATGTCTCTCCACCGTGCCAGGTAAAGAGCACCTGTGGCATGGTCTGCGCCTCGATATATTCACGGATGAACTTCTCTAGCATCTCGTCAGAGATGACATGCTTCTTTACATCTGTATATAGCTTGTCTTTCTCTAAATAATAACAGTATTTACAGCGCAAGTTGCAAAGCGACCCTGCGGGCTTGAGCATGACATACATGGGACGGGTAAAAGGAAATGCTGTATTCATAATGTTCTATATTAGGATTCTAATTAATTATTGATTGTAATTTCATTTGGAGTATATCCAATACGAGTCGCATTGACCACTAAATATTCATCTGATTTGACCGGTATAATTGTTCCAGGAGTATATATTAAATAAGGTGTATGTACTCTCACAGCTGTTCCATTTGTTTTTTTCCCCATAACCAACAGCATGTCATGATCACATGAATTTCGAACAATCTCTTTATCCTCTACTCCCTTTTTCAGAACTTTATAGCCTATAGATGCACCTTTTGTTGGACAAGAGAGCTTATAGCCATTGCCTGCTTTTGTTGCTATAGGCGTAGCAGTTTGAGGCTGTTTTTGTTCACCATGCCACCAATTATATACCATGTCATATTCTGGTATAAAAGATAAATCACCCACATCATTGGTCCAAGTACGAAAAGCCTTGCGCAATTCCACTAACTTATCTTGATAAGTTGGATCAGCAGCAAGATTTTTTGTTTCATCAGGATCCTCCAACACATCATAAAGTTCCTCTACTGGTTTGGTAGGTTGGAACCAATCGTCTTGGACTGCATTTAGTTCACCTTTTTCATGAAGTTCTAACATTTCTTTCATCATTGGAATGCCTAGACGGTAACTTATATTTTGATATTTTGGCTGATTAGGAAAATAATTATATACATATCGGTAACGAGCATCTCTTACTGAACGAACCCTATCACGACATTCATCCATACGATCACGCCCAGCAAATACATATTTACGGGGTTCTTTTACTGCTTGGGCACCTAAAAAAGCCTTTCCTTGCATATAGGCTGGAATTTTTACTCCTGCTACAGAAAGAACAGTTGGTGCCAAATCCACAGAACTATGTAAATCGGTATCCTTTGTACCTGCATTTTTCCCTTTTGGAAATTTTACGATAAATGGGATATGAGTGCCTCGTTCCAATATTTCACGTTTCATCCATGGCATAGTACCTCCATGATCACTAAAGAAGAAAATATAGGAATTATCATATATGCCATCCGCTTTCAGTTGTTTGATAATTTCACCCACTTGATAGTCCATCATCTGTACATTGGAAAGCATACGTGCCATACACTCACGTGCTTTTTGGGTATTCTTATAATAAGAAGGAAGTTTCCTAATCTGATCTGCAGAAACTAACAATTCTGGATGTTTATCAAACAAATAGGATTGTTGCATCAGTTGAGATTCATGCGTTACAAATAGATTGAAAACACTAAAGACAGGCTTTCCCTTGGGAGCATTACGATAAGATGCCGCAGCACTACTTTCATCCCAAGCCGTGACGGGAGCATTAAACTGATAATCTTCTTTCATGCAATTGGTAGCATAATATCCTGCCTTACGCAGAAATTCAGGGAAACAACGCACTTCTTCTGGTAAAACAGCATCATAAGGAGGCACACCTGTCATTTCTTGCATCTTTGGACTGATTGCTCTTGTACGCATATGTTGCGTACCTATAGAAGTTGGATACATACCAGTTATAATACATGAACGGCTAGGCGCACTGACACCTGCCGTTGTGTACATACTCTGAAATTGTACTCCTTCTCGTGCAAGCTGAGAAATATTAGGAGTTTTTACAACATCCGCATCATAAGATGTCATGAAGGGAGAAATGTCCTCACACGTGATCCAAATGATGTTTGGGCGTTCTACATTTTTCTTCTCAGCCTTAGATATTGCAGGTGCCAATAGAAGAGCCGCAGACATTGATAATAGACAATTTAACTTTTTCATTGATTTAACTTGGTTTATTTGTTATTATTGATTTTGCCTACAAAGTTACAAATATTCTTGGTCAAACAAAATAACTAGTAAGTAAAAAAGTAAGCCGTAAAAAAAATAAGTTATTAGTAATCAAGTATTTATTTTTTTTTGAGGTAAGATTTGATTCCTTTGTTCACCCAAACGAAATCTCAAACAACTCTAATTTTTCAGAAATTTAGGTCTCGATTAAATACTCTTAAGCGCAAGTAAGGAAACCATAGAACTTACTCGTTTTATTTCACAAAACCACATAACTCTTTTTTAATCAGGATTTTACAAAACACCGTAATTTACTTTTCCCATTACCACGAGATACAAGCTGAATAAAAAATCAATATCTTTGTAGCCAAATAAATAATCTAAAAATAACACTTATCTATGATGTTTTTAAAAAATCTTACCTATTCCATATTGCCGGCTTTATTGTTGGCAAATGTGGCTGAAAAAGCAGAGGCGCAAACAGAAACAACAAAGCGCCCAAATATTCTGTACATCATGTGTGACGATCATGCCATGCAAGCTATTTCTGCGTACGGGAGTCCCATATCCCAACTTGCTCCAACGCCCAACATCGATCGCCTTGCAAAACGAGGCATGCTGTTTTCAAACTGTTTTGTAGAAAACTCCCTTTCTGCTCCAAGCCGCGCTTGCCTCATAACAGGAGAATATAGTCATCAAAACGGGCAGCGACAATTGATGGAGGGCATCGACTCTACACAAACTTTCTTCTCTGAATTGCTACATAATGCTGGCTATCAAACTGGAATTGTAGGAAAATGGCATCTTATGACTAAGCCAAAAGGATTCGATTATTACCATGTACTCGACGACCAAGGCAAATACTATAATCCTACATTCTGCTCAACAGGGCACTTCGGGGAATACAAGCAAGAAATGGGATATGCCACAACACTTATCACGCAGCATTCTATTGAATTCTTGGAACATCGAGACAAGACCAAACCATTTCTCTTGATGGTTCATCATAAAGCTCCTCATCGCAATTGGTTCCCTGATGTAAAAAATATTGGCAAATATGCTGATGTAGAATTTCCTATGCCCGCTAATTTCTGGGATGATTACGCCACTCGTGGAGCTGCTGCCCATACACAAAAAATGACTATTGCGAATGCCATGGAAATGGTACAAGACCTTAAAGTCGTAGAATTTTATGACAAGAACGATCCTGCAAGTCGTCTTTCGTATACATCCTTAAGAGCTGAATTAGACAGAATGACACCTGAGCAACGCAAAGCTTGGGATGACTATTATATGCCACGTAACGGAAAATTCCTAACAGCAAACCTGCAGGGAAAAGACTTGGTTAAATGGAAATACCAAAACTACATACGTGACTATATGGCAACGATAGCTTCTGTAGATGAGTCGGTCGGTCAGCTATTAGACTACTTGGAAAAGAACAATCTTGACAAGAACACCATCGTAGTCTATACATCTGACCAAGGTTTTTACATGGGCGAACATGGTTGGTTTGACAAGCGATTCATGTATGAGGAATCAATGCACACACCTCTCATCATATCATATCCTGGTCATGTCAAAGAGGGAACTGTTTGTAAACAGTTGGTACAAAACATCGACTTTGCACCTACATTCTTGGCTCTTGCTGGCATCAAACAGCCAAAACAAATGACAGGCAAACCATTGCAGCCTTTGTTTGCAGGAACCCAAGTCAAAAACTGGCGAAAAGATTTGTATTATCACTATTATGACTATCCAACCTTCCACTTGGTTCGTAAGCATGATGGGGTTCGCACAGATAGATACAAGCTCATACATTTCTATGGAAAGGGCGAAAAAGAAGATGCTGCACAAAACAAATACCAATGTTTGCCGGGGACACGTGAAAACAGAGTGTACAATTGGTTATCTTCTGGCAATTATTTCCAAAATGATGGTCCAGTAAATTATTATGAGTTATACGACCTACAAACTGATTCTTCCGAGATGAAGAATATCTATGGTAAACCTGGTACTGAAAAGATTAGCAAACAATTGATAAAAACGCTCAACAACTATCGTAAAACTTTAAAAATAGACGAATTTTAATTTTTATCCCAACTGATATGAATAAAAGATTGATTATAAAAGGCTTTTCTGCTGTTTTAGTTCTTGCATCTTGCAACTCATCACAAGTGCATCTTGGACAAAGTGACATTCAGCAAGTTATAGACTCCTTAACTATAGAGGAGAAGCTACACCTTGTCATTGGAGATGCCTTTGACACAAAATCCAATGGAGAAGCTGTCATAGGAAGTACTCAAAAAATAGTTCCAGGAGCAGCAGGAAATACCTATGCTATTGAACGCTTAGGTATCACTCCTGCTATACTTGCAGATGGTCCAGCTGGAGTGCGTATCGATTCCAAACGCAAGAATGACAAAAAAAACTATTATTGTACCCATTTCCCTATCGGAACATTACTAGCCTCAACATGGAACACTGAGTTGGTAACAAAAGTAGGAGAAGCAATTGGAAATGAAGCCAAAGAATATGGGGTAGATGTATTACTAGCACCAGCCATCAACATTCATCGCAATCCTCTGTGTGGACGTAATTTTGAATATTATTCAGAAGATCCTCTCATTGCAGGAAAGATAGGTGCCGCCTATATCAAGGGAGTACAAAGCAATGGTATTGGTACATCTCTCAAACATTTTGCTCTCAACAACCAAGAGACCAATCGACAAGGTGTTGACGTACGAGTTAGCCAACGTGCCATCAGAGAAATCTATCTCAAAGGATTTGAGATAGCCATCAAAGAAGCACAACCTTGGACAGTCATGTCATCCTACAATATGATAAATGGCACCTATTCTTCCCAAAGCTATGATTTGCTGACTAAAATTTTGAGAGAAGAATGGGGGTTCAAAGGTATGGTCATGACAGATTGGTATGGCGGAAAAGATGCTGTTGAGCAAATGAAAGCAGGAAATGACTTGCTTATGCCAGGACGTCTTGCACAATATACACAATTAAAAGATGCCATAGAATTGGGAACAATAGACATGAGCATTATCAATACCAATATCCAACGAATTCTTCAAATGGTGAAACTAACACCACGTTTTCAAGGATATAAATACAGCAACCATCCCGATCTCCAAGCACATGCCAAAGTAACTCGCCAAAGTGCAGAAGAAGGTATGATTTTGCTGAAGAATAACGGCATGCTTCCTTTACAGAATGCAAATAACATAGCATTGTTTGGCAATACCTCCTATGATTTCATCGCAGGAGGATCTGGCTCCGGCAATGTCAATAGAGCCTATACTGTGTCATTACTTGATGGCATCAAGAATGCAAAGCTTTCTGCCGATTCAAATCTTCAACAGGTATATGAGAAGTATATAACGCAAGCTAAGAAAGCAATACCACGACCGACAGGACCTTTTGCGCGTTTTCTATCAGCCCCTTTGCCTTCAGAAAAAACATTTAATGACACAGAGTTAGAGGCTTACGCAGAACACAATGACGCTGCCATCATCACTATTGGTCGTCTTTCCGGGGAGTTTGTAGATAGAAACGAGAAGGATTTCAATCTTTCAAACGAAGAAAAGAATCTAATTGAAAAAGTGTGCAGTGCTTTTCATGCCAAGAATAAACGAGTAGTAGTAGTACTTAACATTGGAGGTGTTATTGAGACCAAATCTTGGAAAGAGCTACCCGACGCTATTCTTTTGGCATGGCAGGCAGGACAGGAAGGAGGCAATTCTGTCATCGATATCCTCACAGGAAAAGCATGTCCTTCAGGAAAGCTCACCATGACTTTCCCTATCAACTTATCGGATCATGCCTCATCTAACAACTTTCCTAAAGATGGAAAGATGATAGCATTTGATGTCAAAGGCACAGAGAACAAAAATAAGCAAGCCATTAAAGACATAGATTATGTGGATTATGCCGAAGATATTTATGTCGGTTATCGCTATTTCGATACTTTCCATAAAAACGTGTCCTATCCTTTTGGCTATGGATTATCTTATACGCATTTTGTTTATAACAATCCACAAGTTACAAAAACAAAAAATGAAATTGAAGTAAAAGTTGAAGTGAAAAATGTAGGAAAAGTTGCAGGAAAAGAAGTTGTCGAACTCTATGCTTCTGCACCAAGCACAGCACGACTTTGCAAGCCTAGCAAAGAACTACGTGCTTTTGGCAAGACACAGACCATCCAACCTGGAGAAAGCGAGACGATAATTTTGAAATTTTCACAAAAAGATTTAGCTTCATTCAACGAGAAAAAATCAGGATGGAAAGTTGATGCTGGTAATTACCAATTACTTCTCGGCAATTCCAGTCAAAACATCTTACAAACTCTTAAAGTTAAAGTAGATGCTTCTTTCACACCCGTAGAAAACGTATTAAACTGCCAATCCAAGATAACAACACTTCATCCATAAGAAAGCAAGCCAGCAGATTCTTTTATCTGCTGGCTTGCTTAAAAAAAAGTTAAAGGAGACTATCTTTACTGTTTTTTTATGTAACTTTGCACTGTGAAGAAGGACTTGACAACATCAACTAAACTCTTCATACATAACATAAACCTATAATAAACTGAAGAAATTATGAGAGCTATATTTATTCTAACATTTTTGCTGTTTTCCATGACTTCGTTAGCTTCTAACCAAAAGTATAATTTGGACAGTATATTTTCCATAACCGACCAAATTATCAAAAATGCCAATCTGTATGTTCAGCAAAAGGAAGAAAACATAAAACGCAAAAAAGCAGAACTTACCAATGCAAAAACTGATGGTGAGCGATTTATGCTTAACCGCCAACTATACACATTATACAAAAAGTATAATGCCAAAAAGGCATTGCAATATTGTTCTGCATGTAAACAATTAGCCATCAAGAACAATCGAAAAGATTGGCTCACCATCTCTTATATCAACACTATGCGAGAAGCTGTTGTCCGTGGAGACTTAATGATGGCCAAAGATGTCATTGCCAAAATTGGTCCTATTGATTCAATACCAAAAGACTTAAGAACAGAATACGTAATAGGCATATTGCATTTTGATAATCAAATGCGACATAAATATACTTCTCCTACAATTTATAAGGAAATGACGCATGGATTGCCTACTATCAATGGGCATATAGCAGACTATATTTCTAAAAATAATATTTACTATAATATTGCCATCGGTTTTTCAAAAAAATATTCAGAGGTTAATTATCCTTTACTCAAAGAAGCCTGCGATAAACAAATGACAACTGACGTAGGAGCAGGTATGTTCGATTATGCAATGGCACATTATCTGTTAACAAAAAAAGACTCTATTGGCTATCAGTTTTATTTAGCAAAAGCTATCATTAACGATGTAAAATCAGTCAATCTAAAGTCACAAGCACTTTTAGAGATTCTCAATTGTGACTATGTTAAAAGAAGCTCAAAGCGTTCCTACCTCTATGCACAATTTTGTGCTAACAACACGACTCGCTTTAGTTTCAATACACATAGCTCATCTGTATTGAAAATAAACGAAACTGTTGTCAGTATCTATGTAAAAAAAGTAGAGCAACAACAACAAATTCTGTTAGGTTTCATCATTATTATGATTCTTGCACTTTTTTGCATCACATTTTTATTTCTTTTACACCGCAAAGAAGCTACACGACTCAAAAAACTTTCATCCAAACAAAATCAGCATCTTGCAGAAATCAATCGCATAACAGCAAAACTAAAAGAAAACAATGCGCAACTACGAGACGAAATTAAACTTAGAGATAATAATTTCCTAAACACTTATTACCTCTGTTCTAGTTTTCTAAAAAATTACAATGACTTAAAAAGAGAATTAACCAATCTGTTGGTAACACACTCCTATAAGAAAGCTTTAGAATTAGCAAGTTCTACTGAAGTAAGTGAGGAAACTCAAAAAGAATTTTATAAACGCTTCGATGCAGCTTTCCTATCTACGCACCCAGATTTCATCAAACGCTTTAATTGTCTATTAAAGGAAGAAGAGCGTTTCGAAACAGCAAATACAACAGAATTGAATATTGGCTTACGTATTTATGCGCTTATCTCATTAGGCATTAACAACAGCATTCAGATTGCAGACTTCCTACAGTATTCTACGCAAACAATATATAATCGTCGCCTTAAGATGCGGAGAAACGCCTGCATAGATGAAAAATATTTTGCAGAAGCTGTTTTAAACATATACGATGATGAGCAATTAGCATATTATTTAAAAGAACATAAGGTTTAATAGTTTACTCGACACAGATTTTACGGGTCACTAATGCACTATGTATCAGGTAAATACATAGTGTATTAGTTTACTTACATGCTTACTACCAAACATAGAGAACAAGAAAAACACGTAATTTTGCAGCACAATTTAGATAAACCGAATAACATTTATATTACTAATTAAAATAATAAAATCTATGAATGGTAAACTAATTGCTAGCGTTGCTGGTTGCGTGGCATTAATTCCTTCGTTTGCACATGCAGACAAGACCCAGAAAAGAAATGACCAACGCCCTAACATCTTATTCATCCTTGCAGATGATATGGGAAAAGAATGCTTAGGGTGCTATGGTTCAACTTACAAGACACCTGTTCTCGACAAAATGGCGGAAGAGGGATTACAATTCAATTACTGTTCCTCCCAGCCACTTTCCACTCCCTCTCGTGTAGAACTTCTTACAGGCAAGTACAATTACAAGAACTATTCTAAGTTTGGTTTTATGAACCAAGACCAGAAGACATTTGCCAATCTTGCCAAAGAAGCAGGCTACCAAACTTGTATTGCTGGTAAATGGCAATTAGGAACCAACAAGAAGCTCCCTGCTCATTTTGGCTTTGACAACTATTGTCTCTATCATTTAGAGTACAAAGGCAATAAATACGCAAAGCCTCTCTTTATGGTAGATGGCATAATGCATGATAATTGTACTGAAGATGATTATGGTCCAGACTACTTCTCTGACTATATCTGCAATTTCATGGAGAAGAATAAGAACAAACCATTCCTTGCTTACTATGCAATGACTTTGGTTCACGATCCATTCCAGCCAACTCCAGATAGTGACGATTGGGATGTTGACCCTAAACTACGTTTTAATGTGCAAGACAAATTTTTTGCCGACATGTGTGCTTATACAGACAAAATGGTTGGAAAAGTACTCAAAAAACTTGATGACTTAAAGATTGCAGACAATACGATTGTCATTTTTGTTGGTGATAATGGCACAGCTCGTTACATTTATACACCAATGAAAGACGGCTCCAAAGTACAAGGTGGTAAAGCAACAACTCTTGAAACAGGAACCGCTGTTCCTATGATTGCTCGCTGGGGCAAATACAGCAAGAATCTGAAAAAACATACTACAACATGCTTGGTTGATTTCACAGATATGTTGCCTACATTCGCAGAAGCCATGCAGATAGAAGTACCTAAAGAATGGGATACGGACGGACACTCATATCTCTCTGTCATCAAAGGTGAAAAAGCAAACAATGAGCGTGAATGGGCTTTCGTTCATTACAAAGCCAACCATGTTCCACAAGCAGGCTTGGAACGCTATGCCAATCGTTATATAAAAACTCGTCAATACAAGCTCTATGCAGAGGGCGGATTCTACGACTTTGTGAATGATCCAGAAGAGCTGAGACCTATTGCACCAAAAAGTATGACCCAAGAACAACGTAAAATATTCCAAAAATTAAAAGCCGAACTTGGAAAATTCCCAAAATGGAAATTTGGCGACAAAAATGTTGATATGGTTGTACTTCCTGGACTTGAGCCTGCTGCGGTAGGAATTGGACGTGACTATCCTGGCAATCAAAACAATGAACAAGCAAAGAAACAACAAAGAAAGTCCAATAACTAAATACATAGAATCATGAATAATAAACTCTATAGTTCTCTTTTGCTGGCAACCACAATTTTTGGTTGCCAGACAGAAGTTCAAGCTCAAATGCAACAAAAGCACTATGCTGCAAAAAAGTATAATGTACTTTTCATTGTTGCAGATGATCTCAATAGCGATATGGGATGTTTTGATGACCCAATAGTAAAGACTCCCAACCTCGACCGTTTGCGTTCCCATGCTGTACGTTTCAACAACACATACTGTCAATATCCTTTTTCCGGACCCAGTCGTGCATCTTTCATGACTGGCTATATGCCTGAAAAGACAGGAGTTGTTAATCTTACCACAAACTTTCGAGAAAACCTACCCAATGCAATAACGATGCCTCAAGCATTCAAGCAGAACGGCTATTTCACTGGACGCATTGGCAAAGTTTTCCATGCAGGTGTCCCTAATGACATAGGGCTTCCTGGTCAAGATGATCCACAGTCCTGGATAGAGACATTTAACCCAATAGGAATTGACCGTACAGATGAAAGCAAAATCATCAATTTTACCCCAAAGCGCCCTCTTGGTTCCGCACTTGCTTATCAAATCAGCGACTGTCCTGATGATATGCATACAGATGCTATTGGAGCCAATGTTGCTTGTAAGATGATTAGGGATCACAAGAAAGACGGTTTCTTCATCGCCATGGGCTTTTATCGCCCACACTCTCCCTACATTGCACCAAAGAAGTATTTTGACCTCTATCCTATGGAGAAAATACAATTGCCAGAGGTTCCAGATAACGATTGGGACAATCGCCCTATATACGAACGCTTCACAGACCCACTCAACTGGGGCGTAGAAAAAGACAAATTACGTGAAGCCAAACGAGCTTATTATGCAAGCATTTCCTTTATGGATGCACAAGTTGGCAAGCTTTTGGATGAATTGGAACGTCAAGGTATTGCAGACAAAACGATCATCATCTTTTGCGGTGACAATGGATACAATCTTGGGCAACATGGCATGTGGATGAAACAAGCCCTATTTGAACATTCTGCGCGTGTACCTTTTATTATGTCTGTCCCAGGCATGACTCAGACAGAAGGAAAATCAACTCGCTGTGTTCAACTTTTGGATATGTACCCTACACTTGCCGACCTCTGCGGACTCAAAAATGTTCCAAATGACTTGCAGGGAAACAACCTTCGTCCATTGTTGACAAACCCACAAGCAGAATGGAACAAGTCGGCATATAGCATGCTTGTACGCACATGGAATCCGATGCTACAATACATGAAAAAAGGAGAAAGGGTGACAGGTCGCTCTATCCGCACCGAAAGATATCGTTATGCAGAATGGGATGAAGGTGCAAAAGGTGGAGAATTGTATGACTACAAGACTGACCCTAATGAAAATAACAACCTGTACAATAATCCGAAGTACAAAAAGCTTCAAAAACAATTGCAGGCAGAACTCTATAGTAAATACAAATAAAAAATCCAATAACTAAAAAATAAGAAGATGAAAATGTATTATTTATTTGCCCTCTCGCTACTGGCTATGACGGCAACCCCTACTTATGCACAGCAAGAAAAAAACAAAACTGGAGAACAAGAAGAAAGCAAACTTGGTCGTGCACAGAACATGATGCTCAATGCTGCTGATGAATCTTCACCTCGTTTCGTAAATATCGGACTCCCATCTGGTGCCAGTAACTCTTATGTCATGGAAAATGGTATGAACGTTACCCTTGACACTTATGCACAGAAAATCTACAATGCTTTCCGACAAGATGGTAGCTATGGTCGTCCTCAATCACTCACAGTTGGAGAAACTGCCATCAAATTGGGTGAAATTGGCGTAACAATGGACATGAAATCTCGCTTAGGTACCGATAAGTTCACCACACGCATGAATATCGGAACATCCTCTACGGGTAAGATGAATGGAAATCTGTCCATTGCTGGTCCTTTGAAAAATAACTTTTTCTATCATGTCAATGCCTTCGTCAATATGGATCCTGGTTCTACCCGCCCATCTTGGACAAAATACTTAGACAAGACATTTGATGTAAAGGGAATCATCACCAAACGATACAGAAAAGGTGAAGTGAGCCTCCAATATAAGTTGATCAACTCTGCAAAACTCACTGACCAAGTTTGCCCTTATATTTATCATGGCGGTGAGAAACAAGTTAGCCAATTCGAAGAATTCAAGATTGGAACAGACAGTTATCTCGGCAACACAGAAAACATCACTTACTTGAATCCGCTTACAGGAAAGCTGGAGACACAAAGTATTTTAGATATTGTCAAAGCTACAACACATGCCTTTGACATCTTTGGTACACACAAATTCAACAATGGCATTGACTTTAACTATAGCTTACGTGCACAATTCTCCAAAGCTGGCTTGGCAAACTATACAGATAACAAGATTTTGGATCGCAGCTCTGCCATCGAAGCAGGCACCGAACGCTGGGTGTATGCAGGTAGCAGTGGCTTGAATGGAGAAAAACTGCAAGTTTACAATGGCACATACGTACAATCTGCACAAATGGGTGTCAATCCACCTGCCAACAATAGCCAGTGGCAAGCACGCTTAGAACTGAGCAAGAAGAGCAAGAAACTCCAATGGACAGCAGGATATACAGCTGACATTTTCTCTATTTCCGACTCATACCTGGCAACATACAACTACTACATGGGAGTAGAAGCAAATCCACGCAACCTCATCAAGCAAGTATATAATGCCAAAACTAATGAATGGCAAAATGCCAAACAAAATGGAAATGTTGTAGATCAAGCTGGTTGCTTTTCCTACAATACCTCTTTCTTCTATAACGATGGTACACAAATGCGACATGCACTTTATGCCACCGCCATGTGGAAGCCTATGCAAAGGTTAAAGTTAAACTTTGGTGCCAGATTGGAATATAAGAACACTACATACAACTGGAGTCCAGCCGACAAACGTGCAACAAACGAAATTGGCAAATACCTTGGCGACTATCGAGAGAAGTCTAAGAAAAATGATTTCAACAAGACTGTCACATTCAACTTCCAATACAACATCATGAAGAATTGGGGTATTACAGGAGAAGCTGATTACATTGAAGTAACAGATATGTTGTCAACCTTCCGTGCAGCCAATGATCCAGATTCTAAGAAGAACGTAGTACCATACTTATCTGCTGGTCTCTTCTTGAATTCAAAATACATAGATGTCATCTCTCGCATCACTTACATCGAGCGTTCCAACCTTGCCGCATCAGGTGGTTTCCAAGATCCAAATGATGCCTCAAAGCAAGAAAAATTGTCATTCCACTATGGTATCAAGTCACTAGGATGGACTACAGATGCGCTTGTGAAGCCATTCAAAGGTGCTCAATTGCATTTATTGATGACTGTTCAGAATCCAAAGTATTTTGATTTTAACTTCAACATCTTTGGTACAGACTATAGTTATGATGGACGTTCTGCACGTATGGCTTCCAAGTTCTTGTCAGAAATCGACCCAAGCTATTCTTTCGGTAAGTTCCGTTGTTGGACAAGCTTCCGCTACTATGGCAAACAGTCGGCTTCATTCCCTGCCACACTTTATTTCCCTTCGCGCTGGGAAACTTTTGGCGGAATCGACTATCAAGCAACCAAGAAAATCGGCTTCTCCCTCTCTGCTGTCAATCTCTTCGGACAAGTAGGAGCACAAGGTCGTATTGTTGGAACAAACACTGTACTTGAGGACAAAGTGGCAGAATGGATTGATGTTCCTGTAGCAGGTACCTATATACGTCCTTTCTCTGTTGACTTAAAGTGCAAGATACAATTCTAAAATATGTTTTTGATAAAAATTATATATCAAATGAATACAGATTTCTTTATAGGAGCATTAGGCTTATTAAGCCTAGCTCCTATTGCAGCAACAGCACAACCTGGCTTTGGCAAACCAAAGCCAGATGTTCCACAAAAAGAAAAGAAAAACGTTATCATGATTGTCTGTGATGATCTCAATTGTGACATGGGATCATGGGAAGATCCTATCGTAAAGACACCAAATTTGGATCGTTTACGCCAACATGCCGTACGTTTTAACAATGCTTATTGCCAATATCCTCTCTCCGGACCAACTCGTGCATCTTTTATGACAGGATATTCTCCTGAACGTACTGGTGTCAATGATTTATTCACCCACTTCAGAAAAAATATTCCAAATGCAGTGACACTTCCAGAACTATTCAAAAATAATGGTTACTTTACTGCTCGTGTTGGTAAAGTATATCATGCAGGAGTCCCTTTTGACATTGGTCAGGATGGATTAGACGATCCACAATCATGGAACGAGAAATGGAATCCAATAGGAAAAGACAAGACTTCTGAGGAAAAAATCAAGATAATCACTCCTCAATTAGTTGCAGGCAAGCGCATCGGTGCCGCACTCTCTTATTGGGCTACAGACGGAACCGATGATGAGTTGACGGATGGTATAGGTGCTAATATTCTTTGCAAAATGATTCGTGATCACCGCAATGAACCATTCTTCTTGGCTATGGGATTCTATCGTCCTCATGTACCATTCATTGCACCAAAGAAATACTTCGACATGTATCCTTGGCAAGAAATGACTCTTCCAGAGGTTCCTGCAGGAGACGTTGAAAACAAGCCTGCCTGTGCATTGACTAGCAAAAAAATCAACTATGGTCTCCCAGCAGATGAACTGAAAAAGGCAAAGGCTGCTTACTATGCTTCCATTACTTTCTTCGATGCACAAATTGGTAAGATTCTTGACCAGTTAGAAACTAGCCAAGAAGCAGATAATACCATCATCGTTTTTGTTGGAGACAACGGATATAATATGGGACAACATGGACAATGGCAGAAACAATTGCTGTTTGAACATTCAGCACGTGTACCTCTTATGATATCCGTGCCTGGCATGACGAATGGAAAAGATAGTTACGACAAGCCAGTTGAGCAGTTGGATATATATCCTACCATTGCTAATCTATGTAATATGCCTAACATTCCATCTGATCTTGACGGTCGAAGCCTCATTCCTATCTTGAAAGATGTAAAAACTCCATGGAAAGAAAATGCTTACACACAGCAACTTCGTAATCCAAACAAAAACAATGGACTTAAAGAACCTGTTATGGGACATTCGGTACGTACAGAACGCTACCGCTATACAGAATGGAATGAAGGAAACGAGGGCGGCGAGTTATATGACTACCAAACAGACCCTAATGAATATGTAAACTTGTACAATAATAAAAAGTATAAGAAGATACAAGCTGCACTTCGTGCTGATTTACATCAACACTATGCAGAATTAAAGGCTAAGAAAAAGTAAAACTGTTTATAGAACGAAACTTAATATTAATGGAAAAGAGGATGCGCCATTTTCATCACTTGATGATTGGCACACCCTCTTTCATTTTTTCCAAAGGCTATAATTGACCTACAGACACAAATATCAGTCCTTCACGACAACCCTTCCTTCCACACGACTCTCCACAGCCTTGCCTTGGGCAGCCTGTTCACGGAAATAGTTCATGATGATGTAGCGCACATTGTTCTCCTTTTGCTTAGGAGCCACCACATCGGCGCCACTCTTGAAAGCCACCAACTGGTCGTTGCCCTCAGCCAAATAGTCGAGGGTAGCCACACGATAAGACTTCTGAGGGTCAACAGGCTCACCATTGATGGTTGCACTCACGAGATGACCATCCTTGGTGATGACGAGCTTCACGGCATGGCTCAATCCCTCACCACCTCGATGGGCAATCTGCTGAAAGAGTTCCGTCACTTTCTCACCTGTCAGAGTAAGGAAACAAATCTTGTTTTCAAAAGGAGCCACCTCGGTTACATCTCCTACGGTGATATTGCCCTTTGGCAGATTGGCACGAATGCCCCCCATGTTATATACAGAAAAGACTGGTTGCTCATTAAAAGCCTTGCCACCCCAAACGAGGATGTCGCAAAGCAAGTTGCTCAGCTCACTCTCCGGACGATTACGAGTTATATAATGAGCCGTAGTTCCCACCACAGGTCCCATAATACTATCCACCTTATTTTTATAAGGAGCAATAAACTGGGCAGCCTCAGCATCAGGTTTAGCATCCCATCGCTGATCAATGAGAATGCGAGTACGTTCCACCTTTGCCACCTTGTATTTTTGAGCAGCAGAAGGACTGACCATCAGCAACATAGCAGCTGCTGCCAGCAAACATTTACCACTATTTTTTTTCTTCATACTTACTAAATTTAAAACATGATGACACAAAGATACGAATATTTGTGGAAAAAACTAAGAAAAATGATTGAAAATTTGCGAGATAGAAGAAAAAAGCGTAACTTTGCACCCGCTTTTCGGCGTAACCGCTGTTGTCTGGGCAGAAGAGTTGCCCGTCCACGTTGCGCAGGAACGACAAACAATTTTTAATTCTATACAAAAAATGGATTTGATTAAAGTTGCTGAAGAAGCATTTGCAACCGGCAAGAAGTTCCCTGAGTTCAAGGCAGGTCACGGTAAGGTACGTCGCGCTAAGTTGTATTACTTGCGTAAGCTCACAGGTAAGAAGGCTCGTATCGCTGAGAAGAAGACCATCGCTAAGAGCGCTGAGTAATTTTCTTAGTTACCTATTAAAATTAGAATTTGAAAAGGGCATCCCATCTTCCGATAGGATGCCCTTTCTATATTTCTATATCAATTTTACATCAAGAAAAATACCCTTCAACCTGAGTGAAGTGTTTTGCTTATTCCCCGGTGCTATAATTCGTCAACCCATCATCGGTACCATGCAATGCTCCCTGGAAATCTGCCCAACTTTGGAAGCCGGCAAGTAATGCCAAGCGGTTGAGTGTCTGCGCCGAAGGTTTTTCCTTACCCTTTAAAATATCCCACACCTTGTGTAGCACTTTTGTCTTACTATGCTTCTCATCGTGCTGTACGTGTGCCTTGCCGAGCTTCTTCTCTAAAGCTACGGCGAGAATTTTCAAATCATTCTTCATTGTGATTTTCCTTTCTCAAATTCTCAATTTCTCTATTTCTCAAATTTCATTTATTCTAACAGGGGGCAAAAGTACATAATAAAATCGAAACAAGGTAATGTTTTCCTGATTATTTTTGTTTTTACCACAAAAAAGTTGTAATTTTGCAGCAGAATTCAATTATATTTCTTACAAGATGAAAGAATTAGCACTTAAGTACGGATGCAATCCGAATCAGAAGCCTTCTCGCATCTATATGGATGACGGAAGGGAACTGCCTATCGAAGTTATCAACGGCCGACCAGGCTACATCAACTTCCTGGATGCTTTCAATTCTTGGCAATTGGTCAAGGAACTGAAGGCTGCTACAGGAATGCCTGCTGCCGCTAGTTTCAAACACGTTTCTCCTGCCGGTGCTGCCATCGGCTTGCCACTGAGCGACACATTGAAGAAGATTTACTTCTGCGATGACGTAGATTTCGAACTTTCTCCTTTGGCTTGCGCTTATGTCCGTGCTCGTGGTGCAGACCGCATGTGCTCTTACGGTGACTTTGTTGCCCTGAGCGATGTATGCGATGAGGCTACTGCCCTCCTCATCAAGCGTGAGGTAAGTGACGGCGTTATTGCTCCTGGCTATACTCCTGAGGCTATCAAGGTGTTGAAGGAGAAGCGCAAGGGTACCTACTGCGTCATCCAGATTGATCCTGACTACGTGCCAGCTCCTATCGGTGAAGGACGGTCAGGCAATCGGTATCGGTGCCGGTCAGCAGAGCCGTATCCACTGTACCCGCCTTGCAGGTTCCAAGGCAGACGAGTGGTGGTTGCGCCAGTGTCCTAAGGTGATGAACCTGCCTTTCAAGGAGAAGATTCGCCGTGCAGACCGTGACAACACCATCAATGTCTACATCTCTGATGAGTGGGAAGACGTATTGCAGGATGGCGTTTGGGAGCAGTTCTTCACAGAGAAGCCTGAGCCATTGACCCGCGAGGAGAAGAAGGCTTGGATTGCACAGAACAAGGGTGTAAGCGTTGGTAGCGATGCTTTCTTCCCATTCGGTGACAACATCGAACGTGCTCACAAGAGTGGTGTGGAATACATAGCAGAAGCAGGCGGTAGCATCCGTGACGATAATGTTATCGATACTTGCGACAAGTACGGCATTGCTATGGCGTTCACTCACGTTCGCCTCTTCCATCACTAATTTAAGTGAAGAACGAAGAGTGAAGAGTGAAGAATTCAACGGCTTTACTTATCATAAAGTTCAAAGTTCAAAATTCAAAGTTCAAAGTATATGAGTGATATTGACGATATTATCATGGGTGGTATGGTCTTCAAAGGCGGAGGCGGTCCCAAGAAGGACGACGACGACAAGGTGAAGACCAAAGCCAAGAAAAAGAAGTATATTACGGGTGCTCACGGCAGCGGCTCTGCCCGTCAGAAGGCAAAGTATCGCCAACAGAGAGCCAACCGTAAATCGCAGAAGAAGAAATAATCTCTAGCTCTATCTTTGTCTTTCTGTAAACACAGAAACAAAGATTGATAAAAGATTGATAAAAACATTCGCCCGTGGGGTGCTGGGAGTTTTCCCTGGCAGCCCACGGGCGAAGTTTTTTTATTCTAGTTCAGCTACTAGTACTTTATCTGTTCTTGACGCTCTTCACACCCTTTCCCTTAGTAAGATGCAGGGTGGCAGCCTTGAGCTTGTGGTTGCTGTGGTCGAAGATGATGGCTGGGTCGAGGCGCTTGCCGCCGAAAGACACCTCGAAATGGAGATGCTCTGTGGTGGCCCTTCCGGTACGGCCCGTAAGACCGATTACCTGGCCTGCCTTCACCTTATCGCCCTTCTTCACCATGTTCTTACTCTGATGGCTATAGAGCGTTTCCAAGCCGTAGGCATGCTTGATGCGGATGCAGTTGCCATAGCCGTAGTAAGGTCCCGAGGCAACCACCTCGCCATCGAAGGCGGCATAAATCTCGTCGTTAGGCTTGGTCTTCAAATCCACACCCGAGTGACGGCGGGCACCTCCGTATGGACTGATGACACGGGCATCAGGCAATGGATATGACCATGCCTTCTCCTCTATCTTCTCCAAATCGAGACGGAAGGTGTTAGTGATGGTAAACGGATCGTTCACCTCGTCAGGGTCGAGAGTCATGCCATGATCGCCAGCCCGGCTGCCCGACTTCTTATTTGCCCCCTTATCATTTCTATCACTCTTATCGTTTCTAAAAACGGAGGAATCCTTGCCGCCTATCACCGTAATGTTAATGCGGCTGCCTATCTTGCGGAACTGCACGGTCTGTCGGCGGAGCTTATGACTCTTCAGTTCGATGATGGTTTCCGGGTTGATACGTGCACCATTCACCATGATGGAGAAATCGCAGTAGGTCTCACCCTCCTTGGTACCCACGATGGCGATGGTTTGTCCGGCATCCACATGCTGTCCCACCTTCATCAGGTTCTCGGCATTGTTGGCATACACGGTTTCCAGACCATTGTCGTGACGGATGACGATGACATTACCCATCGACTCGGTTTTGCGCGAGAGTCGCACATAACCTTCAAACATCGCCTTGACGGCGTCGCCCTTCGAGGTTTCGATACGCATCACGCTATTGCCATTGGTAAGGCTAGCCTTGCCCACAGGAAGCGGGAAGGAATATTCCTTGGCACGGAATATCTCAAAGTCAACATTGAAGGCTTGACTCTGGGCAAAGAGGCCTGGCGTTGCGATGCTCACCTGCTGCTGCTCGGCGGCAGTAAACTCATTTTTGGCGGGCATGAAACTGCTCAGGGATAGCATCAGCATGCCCGAGACGGCTACAAGCCCCAATCTCTGTCTTAATCTACTCATTATCTCTATCGTTCTAAATCTCTAAATTAACTATAAATTATAAACTATTAACTGTAAACTATTAACTATAAATTGAAAAACATCCACTCCTCCCTCTTCGTTTCATAGAAAAGACAGAAATGGATGTTATCATGAAAAATCTTATTTATTTCTCCAGGAGGATGGCAGTATAGATTCTGCCGCTCTCTGTGCCCAACTTGCGAGCAGAGAAATACTCGTCGCTATGCAGGAAGGTACAGATGCCACAATCCTGAATGTTTTCCTCGGCTACACCACAGTGCAGAAGAATCTGCTTATTGCAGAGAGGCAGATTGATATGCCACTTCAGGGGCTGAACGATATTACCTTCGGCAGCCAGGCGATCACGCTCAGCAGGATCTGCAGAGAAGGCAGCATTAGGGCGCTGCTCTGCAATCTCTTCCATCGGAAAGGCAGCCTGCTCAAAAGCCTCATATACCTCATCTCCCACCTCAAAACTGTCGAGAGAAATGCCAGGACCTATCACCGCCTTCAGCTTCTTGGGATCTGTCTTATAGGCAAAAGCCATCTCCTGAAGAGTCTTGTGAACGATACGAGCCAAGGTCCCTCTCCATCCGGCATGGATGGCGGCGGCAGCATGATGCTCCTCATCATAAAGAAGCACCGGGATGCAATCGGCAGTAGAAACGCCAATGCATACACCAGCCTGATCGGTCATTATAGCATCTACGCCTTCAAGTACCATCTTACGGATATTCTCAGGCATGGTAAAAAACTCATCTGCGATATTACGCACCTCTACTCCATGTACCTGATGCGGCATGATGAGATGGGCTGTATCAATACCCAACTCTGTGGCAAGACGCTTCCGGTTTTCAGCCACATGTTCTGCATTGTCACCGCAAAACTCATTGATATTAAATTCGCCATAGTTGCCCTGGCTTACTCCATCCTTACGGGTAGTAGAGAAAGCCTTGACGCCAGCGGCTATATTATATTCCTTTATCATTTAATGTTAAGTGTTAAATTAGGCTTACGCTCACGAAACAAATGAATTGGCTTTCCCTGCGGTCGCCGAACGTTGTTTCTTCACTCTTCGTTCTTCACTCTTCACTTAAATCTACTCATATTCGAAATCATCGAGGTCATCAACATCCTCGATTTCATCCTCATCGATATATTCAACGATGTCCTCACCCTCAGCTTCAAGTTCCTGCTGGAAGCGGGACATGTCCTTATCACGATGCACGAGGGTATCCTCGGCAGTAATCTCCTGCAGCTTATTGCTCTCAGAGTTCAGTTCCTTCCAGAGTACATCCTTCAAATCCTGAATACCCTGTCCGGTAACAGAAGAAATGAAGACCACAGGAAGGTCGGTAGGAAGAGTATCCTTCAACATCTCGATGAGCTCATCATCCAGGAGATCACACTTGGTGATGGCAAGCACACGGTGCTTATCGAGCATCTCAGGATTGAAATTCTTCAACTCGCCCAGCAATACCTCATATTCCTTCTTGATATCATCTGTATCGCCCGGCACCATAAAGAGCAGCAGGGAGTTGCGCTCGATATGGCGCAGGAATCGCAAACCTAAGCCCTTTCCTTCGCTCGCACCCTCGATGATGCCAGGAATGTCGGCCATGACAAAGCTCTGGTGATCACGATAATCCACGATACCCAGTGACGGTTCGAGCGTAGTAAACGGATAGTTGGCAATCTTAGGACGAGCACTTGACACAGCACTCAGCAAGGTAGACTTGCCGGCATTAGGGAAACCTACCAGACCCACATCGGCAAGGAGCTTCAACTCCATGATGATGGTCATCTCCTGCATAGGTTCTCCAGGCTGTGCATAACGAGGCGCCTGATTAGTGGCAGAACGGAACTGGAAATTACCCAATCCACCGCGACCACCCTTGAGAAGCAGCACTTCCTGACCATCGTATGCGACATCGCATACAAACTTGCCGGTCTCGGCATTATACACCACGGTACCGCAAGGCACATCAATATAGATGTCCTTGCCATCGGTACCATGACACTTGTCACGTCCTCCATTGCCACCATGCTCGGCGAAGAAGTGGCGCTGATACTTCAGATGCAGCAAAGTCCAGTAGTTGTGGTTGCCGCGAAGATAGATGCTTCCTCCACGTCCGCCATCGCCACCATCAGGTCCACCATTAGGTTGGTACTTCACGTGGCGCAGGTGCATGGAGCCTTTACCACCCTTACCAGAGCGGCAGTTGATCTTTACATAATCTACGAAATTGGATTCAGCCATTTATTTTTCCTTTTTAATTGAATGAATAAATCTTCTTTTATTGAACAAAAGATTCTTCTTTTATTGAACAAAAGATTCTTCTTTTATTTAACGAATAAATCTTCCCCACTGCTCTGCGGGGAAGATTATTTTATCTTGATTACAAGTTGTCGATGACATTGCAAACACGAGCGAAGATCTCATCTACTGTACCGAGACCCTCGATGTGGTGGTGGATACCTTCCTTCTCATACCAGTCGATGAGCGGAGCAGTCTGAGTGTGATAAACATTGAGACGCTTCTTGATAGTCTCCTCGTTATCATCAGAACGGCCACTTTCCTTACCACGGTTAATCAAACGAGCCATCAACTCATCCTCAGGAACAGCCAACTCAATCATGGCAGCAATCTTATGACCGCGCTCAGAGAGCATCTTCTTCAAAGCCTCAGCCTGTGGAGTAGTACGTGGGAAACCATCGAAGATTACGCCAGCGTGCTCCTTACCAAAGCTATCGTATACGCTTGCGAGGATGTCGATCATCAACTCATCAGGAATCAACTGACCATTGTCGATAAATCCCTTAGCTGTCTTACCAAGCTCTGTACCATTCTTGATTTCATTACGAAGTACATCACCTGTTGAAATGTGACCGAGACCATACTTCTCGATCATCTTGTCGCTCTGTGTACCTTTACCTGCACCTGGAGCACCGAAAATTACGATATTTTTCATTTTTACCTTAAATATATATATAAAATTATATGTTGTATTACTCTACAATCGTATAGATGTCGCGGAGGTTTCTGCCTTCCTGATCATAATCCAATCCATATCCTACGATGAAATCGTTAGGAATTTCCATCACGGCATAGTTGATGTCCAAATCAACCTTCAGGTTGCCTGGCTTTACGAGCAAAGAGCAGACTTCGATACTAGCCGGATTCTTCTTCTTGAGTTCATCTATCATGTGGACCATGGTAAAACCAGAGTCAACTATGTCTTCTACAATGATGACATCCCGACCTTCCAGGTCCTGGTTGATGCCCATGAGTGTCTTCATGCTGCCAGTAGAGGTGGTACCCTCATAGGAAGCATACTTCACAAACGAGATCTCGCTCGGTACCGTAATCATACGCATCAAATCGGCTGCGAAAATAAACGCACCATTCAACACTGCCAGGAATACCGGCTTCTTACCGTCGTAATCCTTGTTGATACGGTCGGCTACGACCTGTACTTTCTTCAGAATCTCAGCTTCTGGAATCGATGTTTTGAAGCTCTTATCCTTGATTTTTACTATGCCCATCGTCTTTAAATATAATATTTTCTGCAAAAATACGAAAAAAACATGAAACATCATGCTTTCATCCACCTTTTTTTAGTACTTTTGCATTTAGAAAGCAATAAATGTCAAGGTTTTTACCCAAACATCATAGTTTTAACATAAATCGAAGTATGAAGATATTTACAAGTGCTCAGATACATGAGCTAGACAAATACACCATTGAGCATGAACCCATCTCATCGCTCAACCTCATGGAACGCGCTGCCAAAGCTTTGACTCGTGCCATCGAGGAAGAATGGACCAACCGCACACCCGTGGTCGTCTTCGCCGGTCCCGGCAACAATGGTGGCGATGCCCTTGCTGTTGCCAGATTGCTCAGCGAGGATGGATATCAGGTGAATGTATATCTGTTCAACGTACACAATAAACTCTCAGCAGACTGTGCAGCCAACAAGAAAAGGCTTCAGGAAGCAAAAAGAGTGAAATTCACGGAAGTCGTTCTCAACTTCGATCCTCCACAGCTCGAAGCAGGTACGCTTGTGATTGACGGTCTCTTTGGCAGCGGACTGAACAAACCACTGGCTGGAGGTTTTGCTGCTATGGTAAAATACATCAACCAGAGTGCTGCCAAGGTGGTAAGTATCGACATTCCTTCGGGACTGATGACCGAAGATAATTCCTACAACATCCACTCCAACATTATCCGAGCTGACCAGACTCTTACCCTTCAGCAGAAAAAGCTCTGCATGCTGATGGCAGACAACCAGCAATACCTGGGGCATCTGAAAGTACTTGACATCCGACTTTCTACAGAATATATCAAGAATACAGATTGCAGATACAGCATCCTTGAGGAAAAGGACATCAGACTACTGATGCATCCCCGTAATGATTTTGCGCATAAGGGCAACATGGGCAATGCACTCATCATTGCCGGAAGCTATGGCATGTGCGGTGCATCGGTCCTTGCTACCAAGGCATGCTTGAGAAGCGGTGTGGGCAAAGTGACTACACATACGCCCAAACGCAACTACGAGATTATGCAGATAAGCGTACCGGAAGCGGTACTTCAGATGGATTCTGAAGAAACCATCTTCAGCGAGCCGGTGGAAACAGAGAACTTCCATGCCATGGGCATCGGTCCTGGACTGGGAACCAACGAGACTACCGCCATCGCCCTGATAGCGCAACTGCGCCGTGCCAGCTGTCCGGTGGTCGTAGATGCTGATGCATTGAACATTCTCTCCAGCCATCGTGCCTGGATGCAGCAACTTCCAAAGGACATCATCCTCACACCCCATCCAAAAGAACTGGACCGTCTGGCAGGCAATGCCAGCAGTAATTGCAGCGAACGACTCACAAAAGCCTGCGAACTGGCTGAACGACTTCAGGCGTACATCATATTAAAAGGACACTATTCAGCCCTCTGCCATCCGGACGGAAAAGTAGAATTCTGCTCTACCGGCAACAGTGGCATGGCAACAGCCGGAAGCGGTGATGTACTTACAGGTATCATCACAGCCCTCCTGGCACGAGGATACAAGCAGGCAGATGCCTGCCGATTGGGAATGCATCTACACGGTCTGGCAGGCGACCTTGCAGCAAAAGATCTGGGCAAGGAAAGTCTCATTGCCAGCGATATCATACAATATCTGCCAAAGGCATTCCTGAGAATGGAAGACTAAGATATAGGAGAGGTCTCTCTTATCTGGAAGATTCTCGCTTCCAGGACCTGACGCAAATCGTCCTTTCTATCCATATTCAATTTCTTACGGATATGGCTACGCTGACTGGTGATGTTCGACTCTGATTTATTCAGCAAGTCGCACATCTCCTTCAGTGTTTTTCCCTCATAAACCAGCTTACAGATTTGTTTTTCACTATTGGTAAAGCCTTCGCAAACCTGATTCCATAATATTTTATCAGTTTCTTCCTTACGGATATGCTCTGTTGCTTTATTAATAATACGTTCACGTAATTCCGGTGTCAGATGCTCCATCAGGCTACCGGTTTTATCAACTTTTGAATCCTCCATATTGGCAATCATATCCAATGCTTTCTTTTCAATATTGGTAATTCGCTTAGGCTGGCGTAGGTTTCGGGTAATTTCCTTCATTTGGTAGATTGCAGCATAAGTCACCAGTATAAAGCCAAGGAAAATCGCCTTGACACTAAATAGCGTAGACATACAATTATTGCGGGCAAAAAAGAAGGAGATGACCGGCAGCATACCAATAACAATTACCAAAGAAGTCTTTTTCAACTGTTGCGTAAGGGCAGTAATGGCAAGTATGAACATAATAAATATGTTACTGATAATGCTCACGTCATCCGTTTCGCATCCAAAAATAGAACAGAAAACTGTATCAATAGCCAGTTTGGCAAACAACAAAAGATAAACGGAAGATATACCTATAGAGAAAGCGAGCTTTCTTTTCCAAATGGCAAACTGCAAGCCCAGCAATATCAAAGCATGAATGACAGTAAGGCTAAGTCCCCATGGTTCACCCAACACAATGAACAAAGATAGATGGAATGGGATGATAAACATCTCAGCTAAAGTAAGCAACAGGAAAGCAATGACACGGTGACGATCGATGACACCGCAGTAAATCGGGCACAGATGGTGCTCAACTCTCAATATCAGATTTATAATACGATTTTTTAGTTCCATTTTGGCTTGGTATGCATTAATTTCGTTTACTTATACACAAAGTTACGGATTCATGTTCTTTTTAACATTTTATCCGTTTCCAGAATAAATCGCTGCAAAATTACAACATTCAATCATAAATCAATCATAAAAGAGAGAAAAAATGCAGAATTTAACAACTTTAAGTATAAATCAGTGGTTTAAATAATAAGAAAAAGCATTTTTCAGTATTTTTCAGGGTAAAAAAGTTTGGAGGTTATACGAATTTCATATACTTTTGCACCGGATTTCAGAACGATGAGGATAAATCATCAACAGAAAGTAGAGGAAAAGTAAATTGAAAAGGATTTGAAGTGTCCCTACATTTATCCAAATTTTAAGTGTAAGTAAAAGTAAATGAGTAAAAGGTGATGAAAAGTCGCCCATAATATTATTAAGTTTTAACTAAGAAATCATGAATAAAAGGATTTTATTTGTGCTGTTGGCTTTCATCGGCTTCATAAGCCCAGCCATGGCACAAAAGGTGGCCGTAAAGACCAACCTGCTGTATGATGCAACAAGCACCATCAATCTTGGAACAGAATTTGGGCTATCACCCAAATGGACCCTTGACGTCTCTGCCAATTACAATCCTTGGACCTATTCTAATAATAAGAAATGGAAACATTGGTTAGTACAACCTGAGGCGAGATATTGGTTCTGTAATAAGATGATGGGACATTTTATAGGATTCCATACCATTGCTGGTTCCTATAATATAGGTAACGTCAATGCAGACTTTAAGTTTCTGGGCACGGACTTTTCCAAGCTGAAAGATTATCGGTATGAAGGATGGTTTGTGGGAGCTGGCGTTGCTTACGGATATTCCTGGGTGCTGTCCAAGCACTGGAACCTCGAAGCAGAACTTGGCGTTGGATATACTTACAGTAAATCTGACAAGTTTGAATGTGCCAGTTGCGGAGAAAAGTTGGAGGATGACAAGACCCATCATTACGTGGGACCAACCAAAGCCGCACTCAACTTAGTGTATGTTTTCTAAATTCAACAATAGAACATTTAAAGGAAAGTACCTATGAAGATTTCATATCAGATAACAGAAAACTTACTCGGAGCCTTCATGCTGATGCTTGCTTTGCCTGCCTCAGCAGACAACAGAAGCGCAAATGAGATTCAGGAAGGCAAGAATATCCAGGTAATCAATAAGGTAATCAAGAAAAAAGGCAACAAGGTTAGTGTACAGATGGACCTCAACCTTGACAAGGTGATGCTTGGCAGCAACAAGGGATTGGTTTATACACCAATGATTGTCAGTGGAGAGGATACGCTGAAGATGCCGGCGGTAGAAGTGATGGGACGCAAAAGATACATCTACTATCTGCGCAACCAGCAAACAGCAACCCCAAACCCACTCGTTGTGGCACAGCGCAACAACAAGAAGCCACAAACCATCCACTACGCTTACACCGTTCCTTACAGCAGCTGGATGAAGAACTCGCAGATGCTCGTGGCTCACGACGCCTGCGGTTGTAACCAGACACTGTTGGACGAAGGCATCCTCAACTCCTTGGGCAATGCACTCTCTACCCCAGATAAACTCTATCATGCCTATATAGAGCCAAAGGCAGAGGCTATCAAGAGAAGACAGGAAAACGGTTCAGCAAAACTGAACTTCCCTATCAACAAATGGGATATCGTTTACGACTTGGGCAACAATGCCTCTGAGCTTGAAACAATCCGCAAGACGATTGATCTCGTCAAGAATGATCCGGATGTTACAATTACATATATTATTCTTCACGGCTATGCTTCACCGGATGGAAGATACGCCAACAACGAGAAACTGGCGCACAACCGTACACAGGCTCTCAGGAATTATCTGTTGAAGACCTATCCTATTGATCAAAAACTGTTTGCGATAACAAGCACAGCTGAGGATTGGGAAGGAACCAGAATTTTTGTAGAAAACCATGACATGCCAGCCAAAGAGCAAGTATTGAGCATCATGAACAGCAACCTGACTCCTGACGAAACAGAAAAGGCTATCGCTTCAAAAGCAGGAGAAGGTTTCCGCTATCTTGTGAAGAATGTATGGCCTGGACTGCGCCGTACGGACTACACCATCAAGTATGATGTAAAGGCCTTCAATCTGGAAGAAGCTCGCAAGGTCATCAAGACACGTCCTCAGAAGCTTTCGCTGCAGGAGATGTATATGGTGGCACAGAGTTATCCTAAGGGCAGCGATGAATTCAACACGGTCTTCGATATTGCCGTAAGAATGTATCCGGAAGACAAGCTTGCCAACCTAAATGCTGCCTATGCTGCCATCGAACGTGGTGACAAGGTCAGCGCAGAGAAATATCTCAAGAAGGCAGGCAACGGTGTTGAAGCAGATAATGCCCGCGGTTGTCTTGCAGTCATGAATGAGGATTATGAGACGGCAAAGACTTTCTTTGAGAAAGCTTCTGCTGCAGGTCTCAAGGGCGCACAAGAAAACTTGGAAAAGATTCTTCCAATCTTGTAAGCATACTATCAGATTTGTTCATAAAAAGATATAAGTTATAGATAATAAGGATTGTTATTGGTTTAAAAACAGAACCCAACCATTTGTATGCGAAACATTTTTAGGAAATAAATAAGAATAAAATATTAATAACGTTTTAACAAATTAACAAGTAAAAGATTATGAAAAAAATGAATTTGCTCGTAATGAGCTTGGTTTCAGCCGCAGCTTTGTCTTTCACAAGCTGCAGCGACAGTGAGGATTTGGCTAGTAACAGCCAGAACAAGGTAGACAAGTTCTACATGACTTTGACCGTTCAGACTCCTACCAGCAATGGTACAAGAACTGCACAGAAGAATCCTCATGAAGCTTCAAAAGAGGAATCTTATGTAACAAGTGGTACATTCTATCTGGTTGAAGCAAATGGTAAGATTGCAAAATCAATCACAATTGATGAGCAGGCATGGGCAGATGCTAAAATTCCTCAGCAAGGTAACGATGGTAAGACAACACTTCAGATTCCTGTTGAAGATGTAACTGCAGGTACTAAATACAGCGTATATTTCTTGGCTAACGCGACAAGTGCATCACCACTTACTGATGTTTATACATCTGACTTAGATAACAAGTTTGCTAAAGCATACTCTGCTGATAACAAATTCGCAATGTTCAACCAGAACGATGCAGACGTAAAGGCAAACAGCCATACTGTTGTTTTCACATCAGACAACAAAGACTCAAATTCTGCAGCAAAGGTTAGCGACATCATTAAGATTGATCGTCTTACCGCACGTATTGACGAGCCAACATCTGAGGCAACAGAAATCAAGGCTTACGCTGAAGATGCAGAAGCTACAGAAGCTGAAAAGAAAGCAAATGAAGATGCAAAAAAGGCAGTAAGCAAAGTAGCATTAACAAGTTATGCAATCTCAAATGTTGCCAACAAGACAAATGTGATGCAGCAGTGGGCTGATGCAAAATGCACAAACCTTTTTATCCCAGAAGGTATCACTTACTTCCAGCCAACATCTGAGTTTGGTACAAAGACATTGCTCCAGAACTATAGTTACTTCAATGCTGTAACAACAGAAGAGGGAAAGAAGCATAAAGACTATATCTTCGAGAACAATAATTCTGATGCTGCAACTTCTATGTACTTCGAGTACACAGTAACTCTCAATGATGTCTATAAGAACAAGGCCGACTTCTCGGATGGTACATTCTATCGTTACAACAAGGTCATCTATAGCAACATCCAGGACATCATCAACGATTACCAAGACCAAAAGGCTATCTTTGATGGTAAGGACGCAGCCACAGTTATTGCTGAATTGAAAGCAGCTAAAGATGACACAACAGATCGAGAGGCTAAGCTGGATGAATTCCGCAAGAAGTATGATATCGAGGTCTTCAACGCTGGTAAGACATACTATGTTCAGAAG
>PPYE01776596.1_pt1 | contig 32907 bp, 26 predicted proteins | sample 1559881 | NCBI WGS metagenome assembly PPYE01 (sample SAMN08240022, study PRJNA423297) | Human gut metagenome, whole genome shotgun sequencing project.
GGCAGATGAAACAACGCCTACACAGGATGGAATCAAGGTGCTGATGCACTCGATACTTGATCAAAAGGATGAAACGACGATGCTCCTGAAACAGCTTTGTGCCCAGATGCAGATCCCGGAGGAGAAGATCACAGAGGAAGAAGTTCGGGCATTCAGAAGCATGATGCAGAAGTCCAGGCTGTTCAAAAAACAGATGAGCATGCGAGGGAAAGGTGGACACGCTAATAAACGGAGATGAAAGGGAGCTGGGGATGAAAGTCATGAAGGCTCTCCGATCATGAGGCCGCCGCACTGATTCCGATATTGTGGCTATTATCAAAACGCCCTGTGCAAAGAAAGCCGAGCTTTGAGGCAGCGTATATCCCCAATCAACCGATAGGGGCTGCAACCTCGCATATCGGGAAACCGGCACTACGCTTTTGGTGCTGGTTTGTTGTTTTCTACAAAGGGAGGGACGCTTGTGCTAAGTGCAGAAGAAATAAGGGATTATTTTTACGCAGAAACAAGGGATCTAGCAATTGAATCAATAGAACTTGTAGAAACCAAAAACTCCTACTTTGATACAATTGTTTGTTGCACCATTTTTCTTACCTGTTCAGGTGTAACGCTATATTTGGCGTATAAATCAATAGGAGAATAATCAACGCCATCCGGCCCCTTGAAATCATCCACCATTTGTTTTCCTCTTTATTATTTCTGCGGTTGATACGGCTTACCGTTCTTATTGTAGGTCAGGTTGAACACCAGATCGCTCAGCCATTTCTTGAAATCCTGATTATCCGTATACTGCTTGAACAGCTCCATATTGTCCGCCATGATGGAGAAGATGACCTTCTGCAGCACGCGGTCGCTTTCTGTCCGGGCTTCCTGCTTATCGCTGTTGCGCATAGCGTTTTGATACTGTTCATCCCGACTGACCATCGCCGGGATTTCAAGAATCTGTCTGCGCACGTTGTCCGCGTCGTTCCAGTCGATGTTGCCGAACATATCATTGAAATCCGAGAGAATGGCAGAGAGCACGTCCATCTCCGGCTCCTGCTTTCCTTTGGCGGTGCTCATCGGCACAGGCCCAACCTCGGCGTCTTCGTCCGGGAGAATCAGCGAAATGGTTTCCTTTTTTTCGATGCGGTAGCTGTCCAGATCGATGGCTTCCAGGATTCCCTGGGACAGATCATCCTCCTGCGGAGAGGGCAGCTTGGGAATCAGCATGTTCAGGAAGATCGACAGCTTCTCCCACTCCGGCTTTCCATAGGGCAGAATGGCACTCAGGAAGCCGTAGGTGCGCACAAAGCCCTTTGCCGCACTCTTGAACTTGATCTGTCCATCTGTGTCGAGCTGCTTGTACACGGATGCGCAGGCATCGAGCGCAGGGTCAAGTTGGTCGCGGTCTGCGCCGTCCAGATAACGGTTGACCAGCTGCTCGACGTGCTCATCGCTGAACACCTGATAGCTCTCCATGTCGGCAATCAGATCATACAGCTTGTTGGGGTCGGTTTCGCCGGACAGCAGCGTGGTCTTGTAGTAACGGGAAAAGGACTCAATGATGTCATTCGGATCGTTGAAGAAGTCCAGCACGAAGGTGTCGTACTTCTTCGGACAGGCGCGGTTCAGGCGGCTGAGGGTCTGCACCGCCTTGATGTCGTAGAGCTGCTTGTCCACATACATCGTGTGCAGCAGCGGTTCGTCATACCCAGTCTGGAACATATCCGCCACGATCAGAAAACGGTACGGGTCCTTTTTGAATGTCTTGGGAATAGCGGCGTCCGGGAAACCGTTGAGCCCAGCAGAGGTCACTGCTGCCGCATCCTTGTCCAGCTGCTTCTCGCCAGAAAAGGCGATGATGGCCTTGTATGGGCTGTGCCGGTTGGCCAGGCACTTGTTCACAGCGTGATAGTATTCAATGCAGCGCTCAATGCTGCTGGTGATGATCATGGCGCGCGCCTGACCGCCGATCTTGCCCTTGGCGATGACCTGCTCGTGGAAGTGGCTGACCATCATGTCGGCTTTTTGCGCGATGGTGAACGTCTGATTCTCGACGAAGGCGCGGAGCTTTTTCTGTGCCTTCTTTTTGTCGAACATCGGGTCATCCTCCACCGTTTTTTTCAGCCGGTAGTAGCTGTCGATGGGCGTGTAGTATTTCAGCACGTCCAGAATGAAGCCCTCCTGAATGGCCTGCTTCATGGTATACACGTGGAAAGGACGATGCTTGATGACACCGGCATCCTCGTACGCCGTGCCGAAAGTCTCCAGTGTCTTGTTTTTCGGCGTGGCGGTGAAGGCGAAGTAGCTGGCATTGGTCAGCAGCTTTTTGCCCTCGCACATGGCGTTGATCTTGTCCTCGTTGTCCATATCCGGGTCGGACATGATAGCGGACAGCGTCATGTTCATTGTGCCCGCGGTCTTTCCGTTTTGGCTGGAATGTGCTTCGTCAATGATGATGGCGAAATGCCGATCCTTGTGATCCTCGCCAATCTCGGGGAGGACATACGGGAGTTTTTCAATGGTCGTGATGATAATGCGCCGCCCTTCCTGATGGCTTTCCGCAGATCGCCGGAATGCTCTGCCCATGCGACAATATTGCCCACCTGCGCAAACTGCTTGATCGTATCGCGAATCTGCTTATCCAGCACCACGCGGTCTGTGACCACGATGACGGAGTCCACCAGAAGATTGCCCTGCGCGTCTTCCAGCCCGGTCAGCTGATGTGCCAGCCATGCAATGGAATTGGACTTGCCGCTGCCCGCGCTGTGCTGGATGAGATAGCGATTGCCGACGCCGTTCTTCTTCACATCAGCCAGCAGGCTTTCCACCGCCGTCAGCTGATGATAGCGCGGGAAGATTTGCTTGTACCGGGTTTTGCCGGTTTCCTCGTCCTTTTCCTCGACCAGCGTGGCGTAGTTCTCGATGATGCGCGAGAGCATGTCCTTGGTCAGAACCTGCTTCCACAGGTAATCCGTCATCAGGCCGTCCGGGTTGGGCGGATTGCCTGCGCCGTCCTTGTAGCCCTTGTTGAAGGGCAGAAACCAGCTCTCCTTGCCCTGCAGGCGGGTGCAGAACTTGACCTGCGCATCGTCCACGTTCTGCTTGGTCAGCTGGTTTTTCAGCTCGAAGGTGATGACCGGCAGGCCGTTGACGAAGATGCACAGATCCAGCGACAGCTTCGTGGCGTCGGGCGAGAAATGGAGCTGGCGCGTAACGCTGAAGATGTTCTTTGCATACAGCGCTGCGGCGGCGGGGTTATTTACGCGGGCGTCATATAGAACATGATGAGGCTGGCAGGATAAGCCTTGATGCCTTTGCGCAGCACGTCAACAATGCCGCGCTTGGTGATTTCATCGCGGACACGGGCGAGAAACTGCGCCGTTTTTTGTGGATTGGTTTCCAATTGGAGCTTTTTCATCGCGTCCGGCTGAGTGTTTTTTAAGAAGCGGAACAGGCGCGTGGTATCAAGGGCATATTCCGTGTTGTAATCGCGGTTTTGCCCCTGCTCGTAACCATTGTGATTGACCAGCCAGTTGACGAGGAGGGATTCAAGGCCGGATTCTTTTACATTAGTAAAAAACATATGTTTGTCACCTCACTTGAGCTCAGTCTTTTGCAACCACTTTGTTTCGTCAGGTGTGATCACAAGAATATCAACATTTCCCCCTACTGTTTCAACAACATTCTTGAAACGCATGGTATTTATCGTTGTTTCAACGGCATAGCGTGCAAAATCAACGGCATCCTGCAAAGTAAAGTAGCCCCAAAGAATTTCTTCGTTCGGCAGATCCACATATGATCCATCAGGCGTCTTTACTGCAATGTTCTGAACCAACCTTGTCAACGACATGATTTCGCCATCCCATGAAGCTCCCTGCGTTGATGTATCAACAGTCGTAATGGTATTTACATCTTTTAGGGCAATACCGCACAATTCGTTGGCAGCGTAGGCGATGCTTTTTTCGCCTCCGCACCAACTCATTTGTGCGGTATTGCCTTAGAATTGATGCATTCGGTCACGAAAAGTGAACAGAAGGTCTTCGATAAAAATGTAGGAATCGTGTATAGCCTTACCATCCTTCCCTTGTAAAGAGGATAGCAGACAGGAAATCCCTCAGTCAACAACAAGGGGTTCGCCTGTACTTATGCACATTGTTGACAGTGGATTTCCCGTTTGCTGATAAGCAACCAAGGGAAGGAAAGGAACCGATTGCATATTCTTGCACTCGTTCATATTTTGTTCACAGGTGTCCTTTTGCATCACTTTTTTTTGCCGCAAACATACGGGGCAATTCTACGCTGAGACCAAAGCAAAGTATATTTTGTTAATTGCCAAGACAATTGATCGTATCATAAGCAGAAAACGAGGCAGGATATACATACTAAACATTATCCCCCACGGCTACATCCGATCATCCAATGAGACTATGGCAAAGTGGGATTCGATCAGTTTTTCAACATACAGTATATGGATTTCTTCACAGGTTCCCGATGCAAACCTCCAACGTAAAAAGCACAGGTATTCCCCGGTATCGTTTTCAAGCATGTGAACGTCCAAAGGCAGCCCTAATCGACTTGTTCAATAGAAAGCATTGAAGTTCGGCAGTATGGTAGCGTACCTCCTCAGTCGATGTGTCGATACAAGTCAATTCACTTTCGTGTTTCTCCTCCGCTCTACCATACGCAGCAAGATAAACAATGCAGCGGCAAAGCAAAGCATCCACCAGGGCATCAGCGCTACGCCCAAGCGCCCAAAAAGGAAACCCGTCACAAGAGGCATAAGCATAGAGCCGAGAGAGGATGCCGCTTGTTGAAGGGCTGTTACCGACTGACTGGCGCGTCTGCCAACCAGCAACGGAAGCTCATGAACTATGCAGGGATTGATGGACGCGCACCCAAGGCCAGTCAATAGCACACCGATGACACACATGATATAGCCGGAACCCAACAGCAGTACCAAAATCCCCGTCAGCATGAGGATGACACTGCACCGCACCAATGTGAAGCTGCTGAATCGCATATTAACAAACCCAGAAATCCCGCGTCCAGCGGTAATACCCAAAAAGAAGAGGCTGGACATTAACGCCGCCTGACTCTCGGACAGTGCATAGACTTCCCCGGCAAAGGAAGTAATCCAAAGGGTCATACAGGACTCCGCGGCGTAATACGAAAGAAACAGCAGCAGTATTGTCTTAACGCCAGGCATGCGCATTGCTTCGCCATTGGAAACAAAGCCTTCGGCAGCAGAATCTCCAACATTTTCAGAGGATGCGCGGCTTGCTTTCCAGCGCGGAAGTGTAAAGGTAAAGAAAACGGAAATCAGCCCCACGCAGCAGGCAGCGAACACATAGCCGCCTCGCCAAGTGTGGTTCATCTGATAACTGAGCGTCAGCAAAGCGGGGCCAACCATACTGCCAACGCCCCAAAAGCAATGCACCCAGTTTAGATGCCGCGCTTCATAGTGCAACGAAAGATAGGCGTTCAATGTAGCCACAAGACATCCGGCGCTTGAACCGATCAGCAGGCTTGCCGCACAAATCATATAGGGAGAGGACGCTGCCAGATAACCAATCAGCCCCGCAACGGTCAACAAGAGGCTGTAAAAGATTGTCCGGCTTGTACCAAGGCGGTTCACAATGCGGACGCAAAGCAAACTGGATAAAATGGTTCCTCCCGCGCAGATCGCGGCGATAATGCCCATCCACTCCGCCGAAGCACTAAGCTCTCCCTGAATGGATGGCCATGCCGCGCCCAGCATCGAATTGGGCAGTCCGACGGAGAAGAACACCAGATAAATCATGATGAGGAGCAAGTTCTTGACCTTCCTTATACCGTAATGAGCAGCTGCCCGGTGAAGGGAATCCGCCTGCCAGAGGGCGTAATGAACAATCCTTCCGTGTTTTCAGAAAGCTGCACCTCGTAGCGCCATTGTCCATCAGCGCATTTCTGATAACAGTAGTGAACCGGACCGGAAGGCGTGATTGCCGTGTCCGAAAGATCATCCAAATCATACAGGTGCGGCATGATAACAACTCGGTGACCTTCCGGGCGAACGCCCGCCATGGTGCGCGTCAACTCATATAAGGGCAGCGCACTCCAGGCATGGCATTCGCTGCGGGGATGACGAGGCTCTTCTGGACAGGTTGTATTGCCTCGGTCAATCAGCCCAATCCACGCATCCAGACTCTGCCGCATTTCGTCCTCCATGCCCGCCTGTTCCAGCGCACGGAACCATTCGTAGGAAGCGGCAAAAGAGCAAGGTGGACAAGCCAGCGCGTTTTTCAATGCTGTGCGGCTCTGGGCGGGATCAAACAGTCCGTTGATGACCGCCCAGGCCTGGGCGTGTCGTGTAAACTGCCTGCAATTCGGACCTTCGCGGAGCATTCCTGCTTCCTCGCTGAAGCACAAAGCTCGCACTTTTTCGAGAATTTCCGCACGACGCTTGCGGTATTCCATGGCCGTTCCAGGACGGCCCGTGGCCTCATAGAGCTTCGCGCCGCACGCCAAAGCCCATGCGTACATCAAATTGATGATGGTGCTGGAGCCTTCAAAGTACGCGGGCGATACGCCAGATAAATCCTTCCAATCATCCTGCCAGTCCATAAAGGCCCAGGGGGTGATCTTTCCTACCAGCCCGGTTTCATCTCGCTTGCTCTCATAGTAATCAAGGATGCGGTCAATGTCTGTGCGATAGCATCGGCCCAGCGCCAGATCGCCTGTATGTTCCACATATTCCCATAAGGCATAGACATAGTGCAGAGAAAAGGTGGAGATCACCTGACAATAGGCCGTGGGCGTTTTGCCGGGCAGCAAGCCCTCCGGTCGCATGCCGCAGTGGAAATCCAGCAGCGCCTTTTTTGCCAACCGGGCGTCACGGCTCACCGCATAGGTAAAAAGCATTTGCAGCCGGGTATCCATGATGAATTGCAGCTGTTCGTAGTACGGACAATCCATGTAGGTTTCCAGCATGCAGTTTTGGAGCGTTCTCAGGCAGATGCCCCAAAGCTGCCCGACCCAGGGCGTGGATGAATCCACCGTGGATTCCACAGACAGAGGATAACCTGTTTTTCGATAAACCTGCGCCGCGGGCATTTCCGGCAGCTTACCGTCGGATGATTTGACGACAATGAAGCGGAAGGTACGCACCCAGAACGGCTCATAGTTGACGAGATGACCATTCAAAATGATATGATCGGCCCGGCCTTCCACCGTTCCGCCCATATCATCAATGCGGGCACCGTCCGCGCCGTTTCCGAAGCGCTCCAGATAGGTCACGGTGATTTCTGTGCCAGCATTCCCGTTGAAAGAGAAGCGGGGATAACCGTTCACTTCCACTCCGGCGTCAAGCACCAAGTCATTTTTTCTGCGGATGACCCGCGCAAAGGCGGATTCCGTTTCCTCCATCAGCGGAATCTCTCGTGGCATCAGGTGAACTCTGGGAATTAGCCCGACGCTCTGAAAAAGCGCGGAGGGCATGACTGGCCCGGAAGCGCAGGCAAGCGACCAAGAGGAAGCGTCAAAGTCCAGGCGTTTCCATTCGAGCGGCGAACGCCGGGCATCAACGCTTTCCTCCGTAGCGCCTAAATAGACGGTATACTCCGATGATTTGAGATAGAAGGTGTGATCCAGCCACACCCGCCAGAGCGCTTTTCCCGTGGAAATGGTGCCAATCACGCGGCCCAAAGCGTCGGTGATGTCGCCGTCAATGGTCAGAGCATGGCAGTTTCCAGCACCCACCACGCCGTAAATGGCCGCGCGTTCATCTGTTTGATCTCTGGCAATGTCGGGATCGTTATACAGCACCTGAACGGCAAACACGTTTTTCCCGGCATGCAGATAGGGCGTCAGCGAGACTGTTTCATAATATTGTCGGTTCAGATCGCCCTTGCAGGAGCCGGACAGCACGGCTTGATCGTTGACCCAGAGCCGATAACGGGAAACAGCCGTGATCCGGGCTGTCAAGCGCGCATCCGCCGGCAATTCCTGTTCCAAGCGGAAATACGCAAACCGACCGCCCAGATCACCATGGAGAATCTGCTTGTCGCGAAGCTCCATGTCGGGTATTTTGATCCACTGTACCTCATTCCACATCGCTGTTTCCTCGTTTCGGCAGATTTCACTTATGCATTGCAGCCATTTTCTCCAGAATCATATCGAAGGTGAAGGCCATAGCGTTGGGGCGAATGTCTGCTTCCACCTCCAGCGAGGAGCCGTAATCCACCACCATCAAATCGCCGGACAAATAGCTGCCCATGTTGCTGCACTGGAACACAATGGGCATCGCCATTTCCTCGCTGGCGGCCAGACGGTGCGCATGGCCGGTAAAGGCGAGCAGCCGCTCCTCGCTGCCAGTCAGCTTTAGGAAATCGCCCTTCAGGCCAGTGTCCGTAGAACCGGGCAAAACCGCGTTAACACGGATTTTCCTGGCCGCGAAAAGCGCCTGCTGCTTTGCCACCAGGTAGTTCATGGCCAATTTGGAGAAGGAATAACCCAGGTTGCCCGGCAGATGAATCAGCGGCGTTTTTTCCAGCGCGGCCACTGCGCCATCCCAGCCTTCCGCTTCCACCACGGGCAGATAGTGCCGCTTGTTGCCCTCCTGCTCCCAGCCGATGCCGGCGGTGGACGTCATGTAAGCAATCGCGCCGCCTTCCGTCATGCGTGCGGTAAGAATGCACTCGCTGATGTACTTGTTGGAAATCAGGTCAATTTTGGTTGTGGTCAGGAAGTCCGTGCCGAGGCCAGACACGCCAGCAATGCCGAAATAGCAGTCGATGTGGTCGGGAAGCTGAGCGAAGGCCGCGTCGATGGATTCCTTTTTGCTCAAATCCGTATGCAGATAGGCTGTAATGCCCTCTACCTTGACCTCAGCCCAGTCCAGGGCGTAGACCATTGCGCCCAAATCCACCAGCATCTCCGCCGTGGCCTTACCCATACCGCTGGCCGCGCCAGTTACCACACATACCTTACCCGTATACCCAAGGTAATCCTTCATTTGCATTTTCTCCTCAAAAAATGTCAGTCTTTGCATAGAAACAGCGTTCCCGCCCCTGGATGATGGCGCTTTCCCGAATGCGGAATGCGCCGCGTAAACGGATGTCCTCCGAGGAAGCGCCGATCCGCACACCGATCATCCCCTTTTCGACCAACCAGCGCATCTCCCGATTGAGAAACGCCATGCGATCCGGCCGGAAGGTGAAGCACACCTGACGGCTTTCGCCTGGCTCCAACGCCACGCGGGCGAAACCTACCAGTTCCTGCACCGGGCGAACCATACAGGCCTGCTCGTCCCGCAGGTACAGCTGAACAACCTCCGTGCCTGCCCGGCTGCCCGTGTTGGTCACCTGGCAGGACACGGTGATTTTCTCCCGTGGGCCAACCTCCTCCTTGTCGATGCGCAAACCATCATAGGCAAAGGTCGTATAGCTCAGGCCCTGACCGAAGTAGTACCGGGGCCGATGCGGCATATCCACATATTCCTGGAAGCCGATGCTGTCGCCCTGATGCCAAGAGGAACCGTTGGGGTGATTGTAATACACGGGGATTTGCCCTGCGCTGCGGGCGGTGGTCACTGGCATACGGCCGCTGGGGGCAGTTTCCCCTGTCAGCACCCGCGTCAGTGCCTCCGCGCCCATTTCGGATGGATTCCAGGCTTCCATGATGGCGTCCAGGCATTCATCCGCCGCGTCGCTGGAAATGGGTCGCCCGCCGAAGTGAATGCCGATCATCGGCTTGTGCAGGTTGGCAGCTGCCCGGATGAAAGCATCCTGACACCGCGGCAGGTTAATGTCCGTCGCGTCCACGCCCTCGCCCATGGTGGCCACGGAACCGGAGCCGTGCTTGCCGCCCAGCGTCAGAATGACCAGGTCAGCCCCGGCAGTGGCCTGCAAAGCCTCAGCAAAATGGCTTTCGTCCGCGCCAGCGATGGGATAACCGTAAGCATAGGTGATTTCCGCGTCGGGCAGCGAAGATGTGAGCTTTGCAAGCAGGCTGGGGCAGTCCGGCTTGATTTGCCGCCCAATCTGCGCAAACTCCTCCGTTTCGTCGCTCTGCACCTGCGTACCTGGCACGGTGAGCATGGGCTTGCGCTCCGTGTTGGAGGCGTCCACCCCGGCCAAGCTGTTCATGACCGCATGAATGGCTTCTACCATGGACAGATGGGTGTATCCGCCAAAGAAATGCCGTGCGTTGTCCGCGTGAGGGCCGATCAGGGCAATCTTCCTGACATTCTTTCCAACGGGAAGCACGTGGTTGTCGTTTTTTAGCAGCACCAGGGATTCCAGGGCGCTTTGCAGCGTAATCAGCTCATCCTCCGGATGATGAACCATCTCCGACAATGCGCTTCCCGTCAGGGCAAAGGGATGTTCAAACAGGCCCATGCGGAATTTGGCCCGCAATACCCTTCGCACCGCTTGGTCGAGCAGTGCCATGTCCGCTTTTCCCTGTGCGAACATAGCTTTCATTTCTTCATTGAAGCACACTGTGTCGGGAAGCTCCACATCCATGCCCGCGGACAGGCAGGACAGCCCGGCCTCGGCCTCGGTTTCGTAGAGCTTCTGCGTATGATGCACATTGCTCACGGCGCTGTAATCGGCCACGGCCACGCCGTCAAAGCCCATCTCCTGGCGCAGAATCTGGGTCAGCAGACGCTCGGAGGCAGACACCGGCTCGCCGCCGATGCTGCAATAGCAGGGCATCACACCCCGCAGGTTTTCCTCCGCGATGGCCGCCTGGAAGGGCAGGCCGTAGACCTCCCGCAGCAGCCTTTCGGGAATACTGCAGACCGTGCCATGAACGCCGCCCTCCGACTGATGAAACCCCATATAATGCTTGGCAACCGATTCAGCCCTGCACTCGCCATCACCCTGCTTCTGGATGCCGCGGGTATAGGCGCTGCCCATGGCTGCTGCCAGCGTGGAATCCTCGCCGTAGGTTTCGCCTTCCCGGCCCATGCGCGGTTCCCGGTTGATGTCCAGCACGGGGGCCAGAATCTGGGTGATGCCCAGTGCGCGCTCCTGTCGGCTGACGATCTCGCTGATCTTTTCTTCCAGCGCGGGGTCAAAGGAAGCGCCACGGCCAATCCCTGCCGGGAAGCTGGTGGCGTCCTGCACCAGCGCTCCGCACAGACCCTCCATGTGTAACACGGCGGGAATCCCGAAACGGCTGTTGTTCATCACCGTTTCCTGGATTTCCCGCTGGATGCCCGCTGCTTCCTCCAGGGACAGCGCCTGCCGGAATTCCAGCGTGCTGACCTGTCCGATACCGTATCTTGTGTCCTTTTGCAGATCGCCATGGGCGTAAAAATGGCATTGAAGCTGGGCCAGCTTCTCATCCAGCGTCATTTGCGCCAGCAGATCCTCCGTTCTTTCCTCCGGGCTCAGGCTGGCGTCGCGATAACGGTTACTCATGAGCGGCCTCCTTGACTGGAATGGTGATGGTAACGGGTTCCAAGCCCTCGGCGGAAAGCATTACACGAACGTTGCCCGCCGTCCGGGCGCTGCGGATAACAGCCTGCAATCTTCCTTGATAGGTGGTATGGTGATTCTGATCGAACCGCTCGGCATTGACAGGATTGGCACTGCCAAAGCCAGCCAATGTTCCTGCGCCGTCCACCTGAATCGAAACGACCCTTTCCGGCCAGGCTTTGACGATTCCCTGCCGATCTGTCACGGCGATGTCGATAAAGCTGAAATCCTCACCGTCAGCGATCAGCTTCTTTTTGTTCGGTACCGCCGTCAGTATCGTTTCCGAACTTGCCGTTGCCAGCGTATTCCGATACAGCTCATGACCATCTGCGTCATAGCCGACAGCCAGCACCTCGCCGGTTTCGTAAGCGGCGGGGAACTTGGCAAAGAAGTCGACGACGGGCGTTCGGCCAAGGGAGGAGCCGTTCACAAAGACCTCCGCTTCCGCCGCGTCGGTATAAACGTCAATCCAGGTAGGCTTTCCCTCGCAGCCGTCAAAGCTCCAGCTTTCAATGGTATCCGTCCACAAATAGGAAGTATAGGTGGGGACGACACCGTCATGAACGGGCACCTGCGCCGCCAGCCACAATCCGTGACCGCCCCAGGCCAGCTCATACCGATAAATGGCGGGCAGCGGCTTCCCCAGCAGATCGACCACGCCGCCGTGATTGAGCAGCCACGGATAATCCTTGCCCCGCAGATTCTTGGGCCGGTCATCCTCTGGCAGCTTGCCGTAGCGCTCGTTGCAGGTGTTGCATTCGCCCAGATGATCCTGTAGCGTCCAGATGAAATCGCCGATCAAATAGGGATGCTCCTTAGCAAAGCGCATGGTATCGACGATGCGGTCGCCGCGGGTTTCTGTGCCCAGCAGCACGCGCTCCGGGTGCAGCGCGTGGAGCGTTTCGTATTTGTCCTCATAATAGTTGTATCCAGCCACGTCCAGCGCGGGGTAGAGATGCTTGGTTGCATCCTCATCCATGCGGATGTAGGTGGGTGGGTAAGGCTCGTTTTTCTCGCTGTCCGGGATGTTGGCCGCCGCACCCATGAACACACCCAGATAATGCTTCCAATCAGCCTGACGGTTTTCCTCACTCTGGGTCATCCATTCGTCCTCATCCACCGTCAGATAGGGCGTGCCGTCAACGTATTCCCGGAGCCAATGGACGCTGGGGCAGAAGGTAATCAGCCGCGTATCGTCCATCTCCCGAATGGTGCTGATGATAGATTTCCCGATACGCACCCCCTTCACGCCGCCAGCCTCGGGAATCTCATTGCCGATGGAGTACATGATCACTGAAGGGTGGTTGTAAGCGTCCTGCACCATGAGGCGGGTATCGGATAGGTAGCTGTCCATGAACCGCTTCACATAGGGGTTCATCACCTTGGGTCGATACCAGCTGTCGAAAGCCTCGTCCATCACATAAAGCCCCACTTCATCGCAGGCTTTCATCAGGCTGCGGCTCATGGGATGGTGCGCGGAGCGGATGGCATTGAATCCTGCACGCTTGATATTCCACGCCCGGCGAAGCTCGGTTACGTCATTGTTGATGACGCCGATCACGCCATTATCGTTATGGATGCAGCCGCCCCGTAAGAAGGTGGGGACGTCGTTAACCAGCAGCCCTTTCTCCGGCTGAACGGTCACCGTGCGGATGCCGAAGGTCTCCTCCGCCGTATCCACAACGCTTCCCTGGGCGATCAACTCGGCCCTGGCTTGGTAGAGATGTGGCATTTCGGCGCTCCACAGCTTCGCGTCCGGCACGTTGATTTCAAAGGGTGCCTAGCCGCTGACCTCGGCAATGAGCTGGCCGCCGTCAAAAATGGCTACGTGGATTTTCTCTCCGCCAGTATGATGCACGTCCACCCGAATCCTCGCGGGATGGATGGAGAGCGTCGTGATTTTCAGCCCGTACAGGTCGATATGTCGCTTATCAGCCACAAACAAGTTGACGGGACGATAGATTCCACCACCCGTGTACCAGCGGTTATGTCCCTCCCGGGGTACGTCTGCGGTAACGGTCAGCAGGTTGTGCTCACCAAAACGCAATTGATCGGTCAAATCCACTACGATTGGCGTAAAGCCATAAGGATGGTCGGCAAGCTGCTTGCCGTTCAGGGCAACCGTCGTGTTGCAGTACACGCTTTCCAGCTCGACAAGAACCGTTTTTCCCCGCCACTGCGCGGGCGCAAAGAAGCGCTTGGTATATTGGTAGGTTTCCCCCAGAAATCCGGCGGACAAAAAGTAATTGCGGATGGAAGGGTCGCGATTGGTATGAATCATGCCGTCATGGGGCAGCGTGACAGGATAGCTTCTGCCCGTCTGCACGGCCTCAAACTGCCAATCCGTGTTCCAGTTTTGTGCGTTCATGGGGATATTCCTCCCATCCATCAAGATAAGAAGATTATACAGAATTCAGAGTCCAAAGAATAGAAACAAATTAGCGAATTAGTTTCATTTTTCGCACAAGTAAAAAGCCGGCGCTCCCCATAGGAAACACCGGCTTAGGCTTATACTATTTCCAGATAAGAATGCGCCAAGATGCGCCGCGAATTTTTCATTCTGGCTAACGTGAATGAAACGCAGCGCCACCGGGTCAATGCCGGGTTTGAGCTTCTTCATCAGTAGACCCCCTATTGATTTTCTTCTTCCCGGTCCCGCAGCTGCTTGCGGTAGGCACTGGGTGTCATGCCGACCTTCTCGCAGAACACCTTGCCAAAGTAATTCCGGCTGTTGAATTGCAGCGTTTCGCTGATTTCATCCACGGACTTCGAGGTGGTCACCAGCCAGATCTTGGCCAGATTGATGCGCTCGTCCTTGATGAAATCCACCACCCTGATGCCCATCTCCCTGTTGAAGCGCTTGGACAGGTAATACTCCGAATAGCCAACATGCCGCGCAATCTGGGACAGCTCCAGGGGCTGAAGAATATGGCGCCGAATGTAGTCGCAACACTGCTGCACCGGCTTGGAAACGTCCGGAGTGGCTCGAAGGTCATGCACCTTGCGGATGTAATCCTCCATCATGCGGCGATTGACCGTCAGCAAATCCGTCATGGTGGCGGCGCACTCCAGGCGGTCGCAATGTTCTGTTTCCATCGCGAATGCGGTCTGCGGGGGCATGCCGCCCTGAATCGCGGCGCGGGTGCATTGCCCGCAGAAAATCATCAGGGCGTTTTTCAGGCGCCGGAACTGTCCCGCCGCCGGGAACTGCACGGGAAGCTCCAGTCCGGTGAGCCGATCCAGCACGTTCCTGTATTCCAGATTGCCCTCCCGAATCATTTGCAGCAGCGTTTCCTCCGTCATGTGGATGCGCTCCACATTCGTGGAATCCCAGCCGCCGTCCGCGTCCAGCTCGTCGCCCAGGTGACGGTAGATGTTTTTCCCATCCTCAATCACGGTTTGGAACTGGAATTCCTGACGCTGAATCTCCTCCTGGAACAGCATGTAGTGCAGCATCTGCACATACTGGCCGAAGTTTGCCATGGACAGCACGGGTATCTTTTTCATTTTTTCCAGCAGCATGTTGCGTGCCTGTTGGGAGAGCGTCAGGCGGTGCAGCGCCGTCTCAATGCTGCGGAAGGAGCTGCTGCTGTTGAAGATGGGGCCAATCATAATCAGCTCTTCCGGCGCGCCGTTTTTCCACATGTACTCCGCGCCCCATATGATGCCGATGGAATCGCTGAGAATGACCGGGCGGTCGCGCCGCACCTGTTCCCCGGTCGCGTAGTCCAGGCATCCGCTGGAACGAAGGAACAACAGGAACTCTTGCTCATCCGGGCAAGTGGAAAAGAACAGCTTCTCCCCCGTGACGGAAAAGCACCAACAGCTGAGGCCGCAGGCGCTGTGTATCAGGCCGGAAAATACCCGGCTGCGCACATAGATATTCGTCAAAAGCATTTCTTCGTTCATCATGTTCCCCCACGATTTCATGGTGAGGATGAGGCGGAGCCTTCCGCCCCATCCCATGAGAACATTATAGCAGGTTCTTTTTCGTCTGGCAACGGGTTATTCCGCGTCGCTTTCCTGGAGAAGCTCGTTGAACGATTTCAGCACCTTCTGGTAGCCGCGCTTCTTCAGGTCGGCGCAGTAGGTATCCCAATCGCTCTCCAAATTCTTCTTGCCCGTGATGAACTGCGGCACCTGCACATACATATACTCGTTGACAATTCGTGAATACACCTTGTTGTTGCTCTGCACAGCCTTGACGGGCAGCTGATGGTTGAAGGGATAGAGCGCCATGAAGCCGATTGGCTTGTACAAATCCCATTGCCCGATGCAGTGCTGAACATAGGTGTCTGTATCCCCGTAATCCACCAGCATGGGCGAACTCAGCCCCATCACGCGGGAGCCGTTCATGGCTGTGCGGATGTTGCCGTCATTGACCTTGAGCAGGTCATGGAAGCGCACCATCTGCTGGCCGTCGCGTTCCACCAGCGTATAGGCTGCGTCAACGCCGAATCGGAGATACGTCGCGTCCTGAAGCTGAGCCTGCTGCTCGGCACTGAGGCCGTAGTTGTACAGCATGGCGCCTTCTTCCGTGTAGAAGTAATCCAGCCAATGGAAGAGCAGCGCCAAATCCTTCTCCTTGGCCTTGTCTGTCACCACCACAGAGCCGCCGTACTTGGCCGTGCCAAAGAAGGTATTGGGGATTTTCAGCTGCTGCTCGGGCCCGCCATAGACGTCGTTGATGGGGTTGGCCGCGCCAAAAACCACCGCGCCCTCCGTATAGGGCAGGGACGCATTGCTGATGCGGCTGCCCAGGGTGGATACACTGCCCTGCCAGAAGCCCACCTTGCCGGAACGCACCGTTACATCGTCGATCTTGTAATACATATCGCCGGAGCGCTCGGCAAACTGCTTGTCAATCCAGCCGCGGTTCCACCAGGCGTTCATGCACGCCAGATACGTCTTGAAGGTGTCGGAATCGCCGCCGAACTTGACTTCGTTATGCTCGGCGTCATACCAGAGCCAGGGGCTGCCCCCGCCGAAGGAGCTGACCAGATCACCGTTCTGATTAAAACCGGGATAGTACACGCTGGTCACATAGCCATCGGCGATGCCCTGCTCCTTCAGTGCCCGTTCGAAGATTTCAAACATCCATTCCCAGTCGCTGATGTAGATGGGGTCGGTGTTTCCGCTGGGGAAGATGACGTCATCCACCCAGCTGTCGCCGTTGACGTTTTTCTCCAGCGTAGCGGATTCGATGGCGTTGCCGTCCTTGTCCAGGGTGTAGTGGCCGGAAAACGCCTGGCCTGCCTTGGGATTGGGGCGGGGCTCACTGTCCGCCATGGGATCAAACAGCGTATCCGGCTGCACGCCATAGCGCACAATCCAATCCCAGCGGTAGCACCAGCCAGCGAACAGATCGTAAGCGGATAGATTGGCCCGGATACCCGTGAGGGTCAGGTGGAGGTCCTGATCGCCCACCGGCGTGGTGGCAATCACTTGGGGATTCGCCTCCAACCATGCCTTATAGTTGGGCTATACTGGTCGATGTAGGGTCCCAGGTCGAGGATGTTGCCCGCCTCATACAATTCCGCCAGGGAGCCGCCGAAGTAGGTCATGCTCATCACATCCGGGTAGGATTGGGTGGAAACCAGCAGGCTCAGGTTGTCGGCCTCCTTGCCGGCGGGCGGCACCTGGAAGCTCATCAACACCCGCTGCTGCGTGCCGTCCGAGGCCTCAAAGGTCTTGTAGTTGGCAATATAGCGCATCACGGGGTTATCCTCATAGTTCAGGTAATACTCCGTGCTTTCACCCTTGTCCAGCAGATAGGTGAAGGAACGCAGCGCAGGATCGCTTTCGTTTTCAAGGGGCGCAGCGCCCTGGGACGCGGTCACCGGCCCGTTCAGCTGGGACAGTTCGGCATGGTCCGCCCGGTAGAAAATATAGACCACCGCGACCAGCAGCAAGCAGACGAGAATCATTTGCATGATCTGCTTGAGGCTGAATTCTCTTTTCATATTTTCCCGTCCTTTCACGATCAGCCCTTGACGCCGCCTTGCAGCTGACCGGCTTCAATCTTATCCTGGAAGAAGGGCATCGCCACCATGATGGGCAGCGTGGCTACCACGATCACGGCAAACTGAATCAGGTAACGGCTGTAGTTCGGGGTGGCCGTTTCCAGGAAATTGACGTTGGCACTCGTCATTTCATTGATGAAAAGCTGAATGGGCCACTTGGTCTTATCCGAAGGCACATAGATGGAGGCGTTGTACCAGGAGTTCCAGGCACCGACAAAGGTGTTCAGCAAGGTGATGAAGAACATCCCCTTCGCCTGGGGCAGCATGATCTGGAACATCACCCGCAGATGTCCCGCACCGTCTATCCGCGCGGCCTCCACCGTGGAAAGCGGCACTGCCGCAAAGGCCTTGGCGGCGAAAATCAGGTAGAAAGTCTGGGTTGCCTCCAACAGAATGATGGAAAGCCGGCTGCCGGTAAGCCCCAGGGTATTCATCACCATATAGGTGGGCACGATACCGCCGCTGAACAGCATGGTGACAAACAGGAAACCATACATGATGCCCTTGCCCTTGGTGGACTGGCTGAGGGCGTAGCCGCCCAGAACGTTCAGGACAAAGCCAAGCCCCACCGTTCCGGCGACATAGATGATGGTGTTCTTGTAGCCAATCCACACGGAAGCGTCCCGGAAAATCAGCCGATAGCCCTCCAGCGTGGGCTTGCCGATGGGGACAACAGCCACGCCCTTATACGAAAGCAGGCTGAAGCCGTCGGAAACGGAGGACATCAGCACATGCCACATGGGCAGCAGGGAAATCACCGCCACCATGATCAGGCAGAAGTGAATGATGCAATTTGCAATGTGATTGCCAATGGTCAGATGCTCCACCATGCCCTCGCGAATGCGCTTTTTCTTTCTGATCTGCATGTTTCTTCCTCCTTTAGAACAATCGCGAGTCGGAGTTGATCTTCCCAGCCAGCACATTGCCGCCGATCAGCAGCACGGTGCCCAGCACGGACTGGAACAGGTTGCTGGCGGCAGACAGGCCCATATCGGGAGAAGAACCGAAGGCCATGCGGTGGGTGTAGGTGTACAGACAATCGGCTACGGAGTAGGTTTGCGGCATATACAGCAGCAGCACATTGCCGCCGATGGTACGGAAGGAAATCGCGATGTTCAGCACAAAGGACATACCGAGAATCGGCGCGATGCAGGGAATGGTGATTTTCAGGATGCGCTGCATCCGGGTGGCGCCGTCGATGGCGGCAGCCTCGACAATATCCCCGTTGATATTGGCAATGGCGGACATGAGGAGGATTGAGCCGAAGCCCAGGCTCTGCCAAATGCCCATGAAGGTATGAATCAGCCAGAACACAGGCGGATTGGCATTGGCCAGCCAGTTCTGCTGGGGCAGGCCCAAAGCGGTGAGCAGCGCGGTCAGGGGGCCGTCATTGCCCAGAAACAGCTTGACCAGGTTGGTCACGACCACCGCGGCAACGAAGTTGGGCAGATAGGAGATCATCTGGATGGTGCGCTTGAAGGTTTTGTTCCGCACCTCCGAGAGCATCAGCGCGAAAATGAGTCCGGGGAAGAAGCCCAGCACCAGCGAGAACGCGGCCATGATGGCCGTATTTTTGAAGGCGTTGAGGAACGCGTCGCCGGTGAACAGCTCCACAAAATTATCAGGCCCGACGAAGGTGCTGCCGAAAACGCCCTTGGACAGGCTGAAATCCTGGAAGGCCATCACAATGCCAAACATGGGCAGGTAATGCGTGACGATGATGTAGATCGCCACGGGGACAAAGACGAGGTAGACGGTCTTGTTTCTGGCCCAATCCCGCTTCCAGGTGTTCTTCACCTTGTCATGGGGGTTGGGCGATGGCATTGTCGAGCTTCTTACCATGGGGCACCTCCTCAGAAAATAACAATGCGGAAGGAAACGCGTCGGCTTTCTTCCGCAAAAGCGTGATTATTGAGCGATGGAAGCCGTGCCAGCCAGCTGGGCATCGATCACCAGATCGGAACCCATCGCCTGAACGGTGGCCGCGTAGGGAACGTTCACCCCGATGCCGGAGGTGGTGGCGCTGGCCCAATCGGGCTGGCCTGCGATTTCACCGGCGGTTTCAAAGTTGAAGGTGTAGTTGAACACATCGGCCACCGTGTAGGTGCCCTTGTCGGCCTCCAGCTCCATGCCGATGGCGGTGATGTTCACCAGCAGCACACAGGTGCCGTCATCGTAGCAGTTCAGGGTCAGGTTCGCACCCATGGTCGTATCGGCGGTGGCTACCTGCACATTCTCGGCCTTGAACACATTGAACGCCACAGGGCCAACGGAGGTGCTCAGGTCTTTGGTCTCGCCGTCCCCAAGGCTGTAGGAAGCGGTGCCGTCCTCATTCCAGGTCAGGGTAAAGACGTTGTCCTCGTCGTCCTCATCCGTCAGGGTGTAGGAGCCGTCCTCATTCTTTTCCCAGGTGCCGTAGATGCCCATTTCGCCCGTGTAATCCACAAAGGATTTGTCATGATACAGCGTCAGGGTGTTGCCCTCCAGATTATCGGCATACAGGTTCACAACCTTGATGGGCGTTTCGGTGGAGGCGTCGTAAGCCTTGCCCTCGGTCAGCGCCATGGTGCGGTGATTCGCCATGCCAGCCAGAGAGATGTCCACCAGCTTGCCGTCCACATAGGCCACCTTGACGGGCGTGGGATTCACATAGGAGACCAGCTCGACAATCTGAGTCGCAGTGGCCATTTCGTCATCCTCGGTACCGGCAGTTCCGTCTGCGCCTGCGCTGACCATGTATGCCAGCTCCTCGTCCTTGATCTCATAGGTGCCCGCGTCGGTCACAGCGCCCATGAAGAAGGATGCGTAATAGGTGCCGTCGGCATTGAAGTGGTAGAAGGTTTCCATGCCGAAGTCGTTCTTCTCCAAATCATATACGCCTTCAAGCACAGGATTTCCTTCCGCCGTTGCAACGCTGACCAGGGAGAAGGTCAGCAGCAGAGTCAGCAACAGGGAAATGCTTTTTCTCATCGTGTTCATCATGAAATTCATACCCCTTTCTCACTTGGATGCTCATTTGCATCCGGTTTGTAGCCACATTATACAAATTGCAGACTTGCTCCGATATAGAAAAATTAGCGAATAGGGGCACTTTTTCGTTCAATTCTATCACTTGCACCAATTTGTTTCCTTCCTGCCGATTTATTGCATTTTCTTTCATGGCGTAGTTTTTTATAATGATCCCATCCTGTATGATAGGCGGTGTATACGATGGAGAAACTGATTTATCACGCGTTGGAGGACCCCACCTATGCGCGTCCGGTGATTGATGAAAAAGAAGAACGCGTTCGAACGTTGATGGATGGCCAGAAAATTCCTTTTCTCTATATTCACGGCAGCTTTGAGGGAACAAAGGTCAAGTTTGTTTTCTGCTTCCCCAGGAAGGACGCCTATCGGGGAAGATTCTTCCAATATCTCTCGCCGTTCCCTGGGCCGGACGAGGAAGTCGCGTCCCTGGAGCATCGCGGCCTGCAAGATAACGTTTCCTTCGCGCTGCTCCATGGCGCGTACTTCGTGGAAACCAACATGGGTTCCTCCGCCATGTTTGCCGGAAGGCCGGATTCCACCATTGTATATAAGTCCAGTGCAGCGGCAGCGGAGTATTCCCGGCAGGTTGCCATGGAGCTGTACGGCTGCCCGCGGCCCTATGGCTATGTGTTCGGCGGAAGCGGCGGCGGATACAAAACCATGGCCTGCATTGAAAACACGAATGCCTGGGACGGCGCTTGCCCCTATGTGATTGGCTCGCCGGTATCCCTGCCCAACACCATCACCATGCACGCTCAGGGACAGCGGGTGCTGCGCCATGCGTTTTCCAAAATTGTGGATGCGATGGATGCGGGCGGCAGCGGCGACCCCTACAAGGACTTAACGCATGACGAAGCACAAATGCTGCGGGAGCTGACCCGCATGGGTTTCCCGCCCAGGGCGTGGTTTCTGGAGGCAGAAGGCAGGATCGACCCTGGCTCCCTGCCCGTCCTGCTGCCCGGCATGAAGCAGGCTGACCCCAGCTATTTTACGGATTTCTGGACGTTGCCCGGCTACGAAGGCGCAGACGGCTTGTGTGGCGCGGCGACAGATCGGGTGCGCTTTGAGGGCGTGATCAAGTCCGTTCACCTGCCGGAGAAGGAGGAAACGGACAAGACGGGCTTCAACGGTGTGGACGACGCCTGGAAGAAGCTACTGGCCAGCGGCAACAGCGCCTATCTGGAGCTTGAATCCGTGCCGGAGCATTCTGATTATGTGGAGGGCGTAAATATCACCATCCTGTCCGGCGAAGCGCAAGGCAAGGTTCTGAAACTCGATCACGACGAGGAAAACAGGCTGTATCTGGGGATGTGTTTCGGTGTGGATGATATTGCCGCCGTGCTTGCCCTGATTCAGCCCGGCGACAGGGTCGCGCTGGACAATTCCGACTTCATCGCCATCCAGTCCTACTATCGACATCAGGTGCCTGCCGACCCTGCTTTTCACGCCTGGGATCAGTTCCGGGACGCTGAGGGTCAACCAACCCTGCCCCAGCGCAGGAACGTGTTCGGCTATTCCATGACTGGCACTGGCACCGTGCAGGACGGCCAGATTCAAGGCAAGGTGATCGTGATTCAATCGCTGATGGATGAATCCACCTGCCCCTGGTGCGCCGATTGGTACAGAGGAAAGATTGCGGAAGCCCTGGGTTCTGACAGCCATGTGCGCGTGTGGTATATGGATCGCTGCCTGCACGGCGATGACGGCATCCAGCGGAACACGCAGGTCGTGAATTATCTGGGGGCGCTGCATCAGGCCCTGCTGGACGTGAGCGACTGGGTGGAGCGCGGTGTCGAGCCTCTTCCCACCACCAATTACCGCCTTGAGGACGGGCAAATTGTTGTGCCGGACAGCGCCAGGGAACGGCGCGGCATCCAGCCGGTTCCCGTGCTGCTGGTCAATGGTGCGGTATGCACCCATGTAAAGGTGGGGGAAATCGTCACCCTGACCGCCTCCGCTCAAGCGCCGGAGCAGGCAGGCAAGATTACCGCGCTGGATTTCGATTTTGGCGACCGCTCTCAGGAAGATTTCTTTGACGTCGTGGGCGTGCTAAACCACGATTCAGCTTCCGTTACCCATACCTATGCCAAGCCTGGCACCTACTTTGCGGCTGTTCGGGTAAAAATGCAGCGCAAGGGTGATTCGGACGCACTCTTTACCCAGGTGCTGAACCTGGCACGGGCTCGCGTCATTGTGGAGGAATAAACATGTACACATCCATTCGTCCCGGCCAGGTGTGGCTGGATACAGCAGGAAAGCGCATTCAAGCCCATGGCGGGTCGATTCTGTATGAAAACGGCGTCTACTACTGGTACGGCGAGAACAAGGAGCATACCGATGGGCAGAACGGCATCTGGCATTGGGGTGTGCGCTGCTATTCCTCCAAAGACCTGTATAACTGGCAGGATGAAGGGCTGATTATCCCGCCCGATGAAGGCAATCCTGCCTCGCCCCTGCATCCCACGTCCATGATGGACAGGCCCCATATCATCTACAATCGGATGACTCGGAAGTACGTTTGTTGGCTCAAAATCATGTGCAAGGACGGCACCCAGCGCTCCACCGTGCTGACATCGGAAAGACTGCTCGGCCCCTATACCATCGTCCGTACAGGTTTGCGTCCGCTGAGCATGAGCGCCGGGGATTTCGATCTGGCTGTGGCCTCGGACGGCAAAGCCTATTACTACTTTGAGCGCGTACACTCCGAGACCATCTGCGCTGATCTGACGGAGGATTACACCAACGTGACGGGCTATTACAGCACCCATTTTCCCCGCCCCTTCCCGCCGTTTGTCCGGGAAGCCACGGCGCATTTTACGCGCAGGGGAAAGCATTATCTGTTGACCTCCGGCACAACGGGGTATCTGCCCAATCCATCGGAGGTCGCCGTGGCCGATAGCTGGCATGGCCCCTATACGATACTGGGCAATCCTCATCCAGCGGACAAAAGCCGCACCTCCTTCCATTCCCAGATATCCTCCGTTTTCAAGGTGCCGGGGAAGAAGGACTTATACATTGCCTGCGCTGACCGCTGGCAGCCCGCGTATCAGCATCTGGCCTATGAGGATTACGCCGAGCTATACCAGAGCTGGTTTGACCCGGAGATGGACAAGACCATCCCCGAACGCAAAAAGCACATTCCGGAGGACGGCAAGGCCAACACCTCCATGTCGGACTATGTGTGGCTGCCCATCCGTTTTGAGGGGGACAAGCCCGTCATCGACTGGAAGGATGAATGGCGCATTGAAGACTACGAGTAAGGAGGCATTTCCATGAGACGCAAAGTGGATTTCTGTGCGGATTGGCGCTTTATTCGGGAAGATGTGGGCATTGAGCAGGCTGACGAGGCGGCCACGGAGCCCGTTACGCTGCCCCACACCTGGAATGCCCAGGACGGCACGGATGGCGGGAACGACTATCATCGCGGTCGATGCTGGTACGCCAAACGCTTTCCTATGCCAGCGCATTCCTCGGAAGAAGAAGTCTGGCTGGAGTTTGAAGGTGCGGCCATGTCGGCACAGGTGTTTTTGAACGGCAACCTTCTTTGCACCCATGATGGAGGCTATGCCACCTTTCGGGTCAACCTGACCGATCATTTGCAGGCTGAAAATGTTCTTGCGGTATCGGTGGATAACAGCAAAAACGACCGGGTGTATCCGCAGAAAGCCGATTTCACCTTCTATGGCGGACTGTATCGCCCAGTTTGGCTGCTAACGGTCCCCAAAGTGAGCTTTGACTTGTCAGACAGCAGCAGCGGTCTGTTTGTGACGGCGGAAATGCAAGGCCCGGATGCGCTGGTGACGCTGGAAGCCCACACCCAGCATGCAGACGACGGAGAAACGGTCGTGTTTTCCGTAGAGGGAATCGGTGAAGTGCGCGGCGCGGTTCAAGGGAATCAGGCGCGGGCACAGATGCTGATTTCCAATGCGCATCTGTGGGAAGGTAAGCGCGACCCCTATCTGTATCGCGCAACCGCAACGCTTTCCAGCGGCGATCAGGTTAGCGCCTCCTTCGGCTGCCGTTCCTTTGCCTTTGATCCGCAGCAGGGCTTTTTGCTCAATGGCCGCCGCTATCCCCTGTGCGGCGCAGCCCGGCATCAAGACAGACAGGGCGTTGGCAGTGCCATCACGGAAGCCATGATGGAAGAGGATATGAACATCATGCTGGAAATGGGGGCCAATACCATTCGCCTGGCCCATTATCAGCACGCGCAGGCTTTTTATGATCTGTGCGACCAGAAGGGCATGATCGTGTGGGTGGAGATTCCGTACATCACTGAACATATGGCCAACGGTCGCGAGAACACGCTGTCCCAGATGCGGGAATTGATTACCCAATGCTGCAATCATCCATCCATTGTCTGCTGGGGGCTGTCCAATGAAATCACCGCGTCTGGCGGTGTGAACGATGATTTAATGGAAAATCACCGGCTGCTGAACGATCTTTGCCATCGGCTTGATCCAACCAGGCCAACGACCATGGCTCACGCCTTTATGCTGGATCACCATCATCCCCTGGTGCGCCTGACTGACATCCGCTCCTATAACCTGTATTATGGCTGGTATCTGGGGGATTTGGAGGATAACGACGCCTGGTTTGACGCCTATCACGCCGAGCATCCGAATGAGGTGATCGGCCTGTCGGAATACGGCGCGGACGCCAATCCCGCTTATCAGTCGCCTAACCCGGAACGTGGTGATTGGACGGAGAGTTACCAGGCGGTGTATCACGAACACATGCTGAAAATGTGGCAGGAGCGCCCCTATATCTGGGCCATGTACTGCTGGAATATGTTTGATTTCGGCGCTGACGGCCGGAACGAGGGTGGAAAGCCCGGACAGAATCAGAAAGGGCTTGTCACCTTTGACCGCAAAATCCGCAAGGACGCGTTCTACATCTACAAAGCCTATCTCTCCGACGAACCGTTTGTCCATCTCTGCGGCAGGCGATACGTCAACCGTGCGGAGGCCGAAACGGAAATCAAGGTGTACACCAATCAGCCCAAGGTGACCTTGCTTGTGGACGGACAGTCGATAGGTGAACAGGAGGTTGACAAGATTGCCCGCTTCCATATTCCGCTGACCGGGGAGCATGAGATTCAAACCATAGCAGGAAGCTGCACAGATTCCATCCGCGTTTGCAAGGCGGACGCGCCTGACCCGGCTTATCGCATGGAGGGCAGCGAGGTGGTCAACTGGTTTGATCAGCCCGGGGAGCTAATGCGGGAAGGCTATTATTCGATCATGGACACCATGGCTGACTTGAAGCAAAACCCGGCTGCCGCCAAGCTGTTGTCCGCCATCATGGCGAAAGCCCGCAGCTCCTACGGCGACGTGGCAAAGAACGTTCAACTTCCTGAGGCCGCTCAACGCAAGATGGATCAAATGCCGCTGCAAAAGCTGCTCAAACAGACCGGAAAGGCCATTACGCCGGACATGGTCAAGGAACTGAACCATGCCTTGAATCAGATTCCCAAGGAGGTATAATCATGCGTCAGGAAAGCATCTTCCCCGGTCAGCCCTGGCTGGACACCAGCGGAAACGCCATCCAGGCCCATGGCGGCGCTGTCTACTATGAAGACGGCGTCTACTACTGGTACGGCGAGAATAAGGAGCATACCGACGGTGCCAGCGATGTATGGACCTGGGGAATCAAGGTTTATTCGTCCCGCGATTTGTGCAACTGGCAGGACGAGGGATACCTTGTGGAACCCGATGTGGATGATCCCGCATCGCCGCTGCATCCGTCCAAGCGGGTAGATCGTCCCCACATCCTGCGCTGTCCGCAAACGGGACGCTATGTGCTGTGGCTGAAACTGTCCGGGAAAGACGCCTGCTTTGTCGTACTGTCATCGGAGCGTTTGCTGGGCCCTTATCAGATGGAAAATCCCTGTCTGCGGCCGGAGGGCGGCGAGGCGGGTGATTTCGATATGGTGCAGGATTCTGCATCCGGGAAGGCATATCTCTATGTCAGCATCAATCACAGCGATGTGGTGGGCTATGCGTTGACAGCGGATTATCTGAACGTACAGGAAGAGGTCAGCCGCCAATACGGCGGGCTGCATTCGCCCTTTACCCGCGAAGGAATTGCCGTGTTTGAGCATACGGGCAGAAAGTACATGCTCACCAGCGGCATGAGCGGCTACATTCCCAACAGAAGCGACAGCGCCGTATCGGGTTCCTGGGAAGATCCCTTTGTTTCCCTGGGGAATCCGCATGTGAACGACGATAGCCGCGCTTCCTTCAACAGCCAGATTAGCAAGGTGTTCCGCGTGGAGGGTACAGACCAGCTCATCGCCATGGCGGATCGCTGGGTACCGGATTACCCGGTGGATGCCCACAGAGCTGACCTGTTTGAGCGGGCGATTGCCGCCCATTTTGAACCCGAAAAGTATCATGTGCTGCCAGAAGAGAAGCGGGAACTGATGAACAGTCCCATGCTGCAATCCGCCAACACGTCCAAGGCGCTGTATGTATGGCTGCCCATCCGCTGGGAGCGAGACATGCCCAAAATTGACTGGCTGGATTGCTGGCGGCCTCAGCTTCCGTAAACAATCAAGGAGTGAATTCCATGGAAAAGTGTGTTCATTTGGATCATATTGCCCTGGGCGTATGCTATTACCCGGAGCAATGGCCCCGAACAATGTGGCAGAGCGATCTACGCCGCATGAAGGCCCACGGCATCGAAACCGTGCGGGTGTTTGAGTTCGCCTGGAGCGTGATTGAGCCTAAGGACGATACGTGGGATTTCTCGCTGTTTGACGAGTTCCTTTCGCTGGCCGCAGAGGAAAAGATGCAGGTCATTATGGGAACTCCCTCCGCCACGCCGCCTGCCTGGCTGACCCATGCCCATCCCGAAGTGCTGAACTCCCGGCAGGACGGCACCCTGTACCGTCACGGCCATCGCCGGCACTATAACTACAATTCCCCGGTATATCATGCTTATGTGCGCCGGGTTGTTACCAAGCTGGCGGAGCGTTACGGCGATCATCCTGCCATCATTGGCTGGCAGATCGACAATGAGCTGAACTGTGAAACCAACGTATTCTATTCCGAGGCTGACCACAAGGCCTTCCGGGCATGGCTGAAAAAGCGCTTTGGCACCGTGGAGGCGCTGAACGATGCCATCGGCGGCCGGTTCTGGAGCGAGAGCTTTTCCGATTGGGAGGAGGTTTTCCTGGAACGCCCGGTGATTGCGCTGGGCAATCCTCACCTGTCCCTGCTGGAGAAGGAGTTCATCTCCGACAGCGCCATTGCCTTTGCCCAAATGCAGGTGGATATTCTGCGGCAATATATTGGCAACCGCTTCATCACCACCAACGGCATGTTTGGTCATCTGCGAAACGACGAGCTGACCAACCGCGTCCTGGACTTCTACAGCTACGATAACTACCCCAACTTTGCCTACGGTCAAAGCGGCATCAACGGCGGCGACGGCGGAGATATGAAGGATCGCGCCAGTTCCTACGCGCTAAGCACCGTGCGGGGCTTCTCCCCTAATTTCGCCATTATGGAGCAGCAGAGTGGCGCTCACGGCTGGGATCATGTGATGCTCAGCCCCATGCCGCTGCCCGGACAGATGCGGCTGTGGACGATACAGGCCATCGCCCACGGCGCGGATTATGTCAGCTACTTCCGCTGGCGGACGGCCAGCTATGGAACGGAAATGTACTGGCATGGCATTCTGAATTATGACAGCCGGGACAATCGCCGTCTTAAGGAGCTTGGCGAAATTCACCAGGATACGAAGCGACTGAACGGCCTGGCAGGCAGCCGCTATCAGGCCCGGGTGCTTCTGCTGACGGACTGGCTGAACGAGTGGGACGGGGAACGCGACAAGTGGTACGGCCCCATGAGTTATCAATCCAGCCGGGCCATCTTTGCCGCCGCGCAGCATACGCATACGCCTCTGGACATCAAGCCCTGGAGCGAGCAGATGACGGCAGACGATCTCGCCGATTATCAGCTGATATTCCTGCCCCATGTAGCTATCCTGCCAGAGAAAATGGCGGAAGTTCTGACAGCGTACTGCCATGCTGGTGGCAAGCTGGTTATGGGCGCGCGAACGGGGTACAAAGATCAATATGGCCGATGCGTGACCATGCCCATGCCGGGTTATGCCGCTGTGCTATGCGGTGTGACAGTGGAAGAATATTCCCTGCCCCGTCCGGAGGAGCAAGCCGCGCTGCTATGGGACGGAGCGTCCTATGCTGCCACTGGATTCCAGGAAACGCTGAAGGCCAACGGCAGCCAGGTCTTGGCCAGGTATGACAGCGGCTGGCTCAAAGGGGAGGCCGCACTGTGCGAAAAAGTCTATCCGCAGGGCGGTTGTGCATGGTACGCGGGCACCGGCTTTACCGAAGCGCTGGCTGGAGCTTTCTTGGAAAGGGCAGGGGTTGCGCATCCTTATGCAGAGATGATTGACTGCCCGGAGTGCGTGGAACTGGCTGTCCGCTCCACAAAGGATACTGAGTGGTTCTTCCTGCTCAACTACACCCAGCAGGCCCAGCAGGTTCATGTATCACCCCTGTTAACAGAAGTGATTGGGAACGGGGAAAATCTGCTGCCGTTGGGCGTTTCCGTTTGGGTGAGAAAGAAATAAGCAGATGCATCTCTTGTGAAGTGGGATCAATCAACCTTCCTTCATATCGGAATTATACACTTCTGTCGTGGTTGAATCCAGCTTTTCGCACCCGCTCTGTCCACTGTTCAGAGATTTTGCTCTCTGCCTGTCCACAATATGGAATTCTATGCACCCTCACTGTCCGCATGTCGGGATTTTACACCCACTCATCTGTCCATTTTCATGGGTACATTTTATAGGAAACGAAAGCTCAGTGCTGCACCCACCGAGCTTTTTTTGCACCCAACCGCACCCGTTTTGCACCCAAATGCACCCAATGTAAAACGAAAGCTGTATTGCAAAACGATAGCCGGAGATTGTATCATTTCTTGAGTCATTCCACAAGGCTGATACCGCCCCTGATACGGAGCAGCCTGAGGAGGTGAAGCCCGGCACTGCCATTCCGGAGGGGATGAAACCTGCTGGCAGGCAGGTCATGATCTCCTGCTTCAGCGGCACGATCAACATCCGCACCGGAAACGGTACGCAGTACAGCCGCATCACTGCCGCGAAGAACGGCGACACCTTTGCGTGGGTGGCAACGGCTGAAAACGGCTGGCACGCGCGGTCGTGGTCAACGGCTGCGTGGGCTGAGTGTCCGGGAAGTACAGCAAAGCAGAATAACTCTTTCACATTGGCGGTTGGCTTTGGCTGACCGCCTTTTTCTTTTGGTACCCCCTCAAAAGCCTGCATGTTTCTCCGTATTGCGGGATCGCCGGACGATTCCCCGGAAGGAGGTGCCGAATGACAGCACAGGAAAAGGAACGAATCACCCGGCTGCGAGGTGAAGGCAAAAGCTATAGGGCTATTGCCACACTGCTTGGCATATCAGCCAGCAAGGTCAAGAGCTACTGTACAATGGCCAAATTCATAACGCGGATTGAAGTGAAAAAACCGGACCTTCTTCAGCGAAAGCGTGTCGCGGCTTATGCGCGTGTTTCGATGGATACCGAACGGCTGATGCATTCGCTGTCCGTGCAGGTCAGCTACTACAGTGAGTTGATCCAGAATACGCCGGGCTGGGAATACGCAGGCGTCTATGCTGATGAAGGCATCTCTGGCACAAAGATGGACAGCCGCCCGGAGTTTGTTCGGATGTTGGCAGATTGCGAAGCCGGGAAGATCGACATCATTTTCACCCAAAGCCTGTCACGCTTTGCCCGAAACACAGTGGATACGCTCAACGTTGTCCGCAGGCTGAAGGAGCTGGGCATCGAGGTTCGCTTTGAAAAGGAAAACATCTGGACCTTCGACAGCAAGGGCGAACCGCTCATTACCATCATGTCCTCGCTGGCACAGGAGGAAAGCCGCTCCATCAGTGAAAACTGCACCTGGGGTCAGCGTAAGCGCATGGCAGACGGCAAGGTTTCGGTTCCCTTCAGCCGCTTCCTGGGCTACGATCGCGGGGAGAACAGTGAGCTGGTGGTGAATCCGGAGCAGGCAGAGATCGTTAAGCGCATCTACACTGAGTTTCTGCAGGGGGCCACGCCCCACACCATTGCGGCAGGCCTGACGGCTGACAGCATCCGGTCTCCCGGCGGCAAGGACAGGTGGAACCCCAAGACGGTGCAGAGCATTCTCCAGAATGAGAAGTACAAGGGTGACGCGCTCCTGCAGAAGTGCTTTACCGAGGACTTCCTCACGAAAAAGCAGGTGAAGAATCAGGGGCAGGTGCCGCAGTATTATGTGACCGGCGACCATGAAGCCATCATCCCGGAGGATGTATTCGATATGGCGCAGCGGGAGATTTCGATGCGGAAGCCCGGTCCCAACCGGCACAGCGGCATCCGGGTTTTCTCCAGCACCATTTACTGCGGGGAATGCGGCGGCATGTACGGCTCCAAGGTGTGGCATTCCAATGACAAGTATCGCCGGGTAGTCTGGCGATGCAACAGGAAATACGATGGCGATCAGCCCTGCGGCACACCCCATTTCGATGAGGAAACGCTGAAGCAGCTGTTCCTCTCCGCGCTGAACAAGCTGGTCGGGAAGCGCAACGAGATCAGGGACAGCTTTGACGCCATTCGCAGCACGGTGTTCGACACGGATGCGCTGGAAGCAGAGCTGGCGCAGGTCGAAGCAGAGATGAGTATCGCCGCAGAACAGGTCGCCCGAAGCATCCGTGAGAACGCCATGGTCGCGCTTGACCAGTCTGCCTATCGGGCAAGGCACGATGCCCTCTGCGACCGCTACGAAAGCCTCAAGGCACGCTGCGAAGAGCTGAAGGAGACCATCTCCGACAAGCAGACCCGGCTGGCTGCCATTGATGATTTTCTGAGAACGCTCATGAAGCAGGAGGCGCTTTCCACAACCTTCGACCCGATGACCTACCATATCCTTGTCGAACGGATGACGGTCTACAGCAAGGCCAGGGTGATGGTTCGGTTCAAGAACGGTATGGAAATTCAGGCCTGACACTTCGGCTCCCGTGCAAAAGCAGGAGCTTTTCTTTGTTCCCCCAAAAAAACAAAAAAAGGCGCAGCGCAGCGTACATCTGCTACCAGTTTCCGAAACTGCTACCAATTTTCTATCCGCATATTGCTTGTATTCAACACGCCACCTTGATTTCATAACAGGAATAGGTGGCGTCCTTGATCTGATCCGCGATGAGCGCAAACACAAGGTCAGCCATCAGCTCCACAACGTCGCGGGGCGTCCAGTGCTCACCGGCTTCCTCATTGTTGGCCTCGTTGAAGCGGCGCACAAGCTCCTCGAAGATGGTGCCCATAGCATGGTTGTCCAGACCGGGGAGATTGCCGCACGGCTTCGGGCTGAGGTTAATGTCCTTGCTGATAAACTTCTGGATGACCGCGCCGAGAATGTCGGCTTCGATCATCGTGTCGATCTGATTGCGGAACTTGAACTTTTCCAGAATCTCCTGCACGTTAGGCGAAAAGCCGTCGAGATATGCTTCAAAATCCGCCCTGAGCTTTTGCGGGGTTGGGCGGCTGGTCAGGTCGCGCAGGCAGAAGGGCGAAGCGTTGCAGAAAGCCTGCCCAGCTGTATTGCATAGCGCGCCCCATTGGTTAGTGATGCCTGCCGTATCGAGCCTCTTCTTCATCGCCAGCACCTGCGGTTTGGTATCCTCGAGCACAGCATCAAGGCGACGGATGACCGTCATGGGCAGAATCACATCGCGGTACTTGCCGCGCACATACACATCCCGCAGGCAATCATCGGCGATACCCCAGATAAAGTTTGCAATCGTGTTGAGCATACGAGCGTCCATCGGTTTGGCCTCCTGAATCTCTGTTATGCGTTAATCCTCGTCATCGACAAATTCCATGATATCCCCAATATTGCAGTCGAGAGCTTTGCAAATCTTGGCAAGCACTGTCGTGGTGACGGCTTCACCTTTGCCCATCTTGATGATGACGCCTGAGCTGATGCCTGCGGCGAGCAGCAGGTCCTTCTTGCGCATCCCTTTGTCGATGAGCAGTTTCCAAAGCTTATTGTAACTTGTTGCCATCAAGGTTCACCTTCCTGCTGTCGAGCGGTATCACCATCATTATACGATATATGTTGCATCTTTGCAATCGACAGACATACGAAAAGAAGAATTACTCTTGCTTTTATGTGAATAAAGCGATGCATAGAGATGGCGGGTAAAGGCAGAAATGAAAAACGTGAAACAGCATGAACTGCTCGCGTCTTTCCGTGATGGGTGTTTGAAATATGATCATTTTGATATGCGCCGAGGTCATGACCTGTTACGCAATCATCCCAAAGAACCTCAGTGCATCTTCAATCGCCTTTTCCTTATCCGGCGGGCAGATCAGCATCTTTGCGCT
>PPYE01627254.1_pt1 | contig 32877 bp, 29 predicted proteins | sample 1559881 | NCBI WGS metagenome assembly PPYE01 (sample SAMN08240022, study PRJNA423297) | Human gut metagenome, whole genome shotgun sequencing project.
TGCAGCCCGCTTCGGGCAAGGTGCTCTCGGGCGGTGTGGACGCCAATGCGCTGCACAAACCGAAGCGTTTCTTCGGCGCGGCCCGCAATACGGAGGAGAAAGGCTCGCTGACGATCATCGCCACGGCCTTGATCGACACCGGTTCGAAGATGGACGAAGTGATCTTCGAAGAGTTCAAGGGTACGGGCAACATGGAGCTTCAGCTCGATCGCAAGCTGGCCAACAAACGCATCTATCCGGCCGTCGATGTAATCGCGTCGGGAACCCGCCGCGAAGACCTGCTGCTGTCGCGCGAAGTGATGAACCGCACGTGGATTCTACGCAAGTATCTCTCGGACATGACCCCGGTGGAAGCGATGGAGTTCCTGCAAAAACAGATGAACCTCACGGACAACAACGAGGAGTTTCTCGCCACGATGAACCATTAAATCCTATAAAACTATGCTTCGGACGCTATTCATCTCGCTCCTATGCCTGCTGGGAGCGACCAGGGCACTGGCCTGGGGACAAAAAGGGCACGACGTAGTCGCCTACATCGCCGAATGCAACCTCACGCCCGAGGCCGCGGAGAAAATCGACAAGATCCTCGGCGGAGCCTCGATGGTATATTGGGCCAACTGGCTCGACTCGGCGAGCCACACGCCGGAGTATGCCTACACCGCGACCTGGCACTACGCCAATGTCGATGAAGGTTTCACTTACGAGACCATGACGAAGAATCCGGACGGGGACATCGTGCAGACCCTCGACCGGATCGTGGCGGAGCTTAAAGGCGGTCAGCTCGACCCGGCACAGGAGCAACTCTACCTGAAAATGCTGATACACTTGGTCGGCGACCTGCACCAGCCGATGCACACGGGGCACTTAAGCGACCGGGGCGGCAACTCCGTTCCCGTACGGTTCTTCGGCCGGGAGAGCAATCTCCATGCAGTTTGGGACAGCTCCCTGCCCGAAGCGGCCCACAAGTGGAGCTATACGGAGTGGCAAAACCAGCTCGACCGCCTCACAGAAGAGGAGGTGGCCCGAATCCAATCCGGCACACCGCTCGACTGGTTCAAGGAGAGCAATGCGATCTGCCGGGAGATATACGTTGCGACATCCGAAGACAGCGATCTTTCCTACGACTATATCGCTACGTATGCCCCGGTAATCGAGCGGCAATTGCTGCGTGGAGGACACCGCCTGGCAGGTCTGCTGAACGAGATATACGGATAGCGCTCTCTTCCGTAAAAGGAAATCGCAAAAAAGCCGTCGCTATTCGAGCGTCGGCTTTTTGGTTGAGCGAAATTTACTCTTCATAAAAAATTTCCAATATACTTGTTAATTCATTTTCTTGAAATTTATCGATCCGGGAAATATACTCGCCATCCATTTCGTAACGGTAAGTCGTAACCCCGTCTTCTCCATAGTCTATCTTGACCGGCAGGGTTTTGAATCGGTTTCCACCTGCGCCGAACAGATAAATCCGATCGAGATCAGTCTCGTCTATGAAATCGCTCATACCGAACAGATCTATATTCAGATTGTTGAGCTGTACCGGGTCATTTTCGTAGATGGCATTCCCACCATACCACTCTTGAGAGCTTTCTTTTTCTTGCACTCGAACAAGACTGCCGTCGATAACGGTATAGACCGACTCGGCACTATATTCGCCACCGGGATTTTCAACCCATGTACTTTCAGCGATATATCCATTTTCATCGTAAGAGAATGTGTAGTCGGAAAGATAGACGCCTCCGCCGGGTATGCTGGTAATGGCGGTAGTTCGCCCGTCTGCTAATGCATATATTGACTGCGCTCCTTCCGGTTCTGTTACGACGATCCGATCCGGCGCATATTCTATGGTCGTTACTTCATCCTCGAAAGATTCGTCAGGAGCTCCTTCGAAATTATATTGCTGGTCCGTTTCCGTAATGGTTACGATACGTCCTTCGGCATCGTAAGTATAGCGTAATACAAAGGTCATATCCTCCTCCCACGTAACGCGAACATGCGAAATTCGGGTCGGCAGAATCGCCGGTTCCTCTTCGTCCCCGCCGGGAGTATTCGGCACTTCGGGAAAGTGAAGAACACCCAGTATCCATTCGCCCCCGTCTTGTTTCAACAAGATGTTATGCTCGCCCGACACATCAGGGGCCGTGAAGGTCACGGTCGTAGCCGTTACGTCGGTTACTTCCGCCTGTACATCGGCGGCACGGGTTATGGCCCGTAGCCAGATTTCACTGTTTGCGGTAAATCCCTGTCCCTGAATCGTTACAGACGAGCCGGGTGATACAGGATTTTCCTCGCTCGATGCGGGTACGCTCACTTCAGTTACGGGGCACGGGAGATTATCACCGCCCTCTTCCTTGTCACAACCGCAGAACAACACCGCAGCCATGACGAAAAACAAAAACTTTCTCATAATACAATATTGATTCTTCCCGATACCCCGAAGAAGACAAACACTAAAGAAGTGTGGGTATCGTGACTTTGTTTTTAGTTGATAGGTTCTGGTAAACCGTGAGCATAAAAACAAGCAACAATCCCACACTGTACACGAATGCACAGAGCAAGGGCTTCGGCTTGTTCTCTGCTCGAAAAATTTACCAGATTCATCAACGAGAACAAACTCAAACACTTCTCATGTTCAAGCAAATATATGTCTGTCCGCCGAAACGGACTGGACAAAGATACCGATTTTTCCTGAAAAAGAAGTGTTCACCGCCTGAATTTAGGGATTGTTGCCGCAGACAAATTTACAGATTATTTGTATCTTAAAAATACAGACAACTACTTCGTCAGTTCAATGATACGAAAAAACCGTACCTGCGGCAACTCGGTACGCAAGATGTTTTTATCTTTTAATCGGGCTCCGCAGAAACCGCACTTTCTAAAAAAAAGGAAAACGATCCCCGTCACGGCAGGTCACAGGTCGTACAAAAACTCCATCACATCGACCGCATCCGGATAGTCCGAAAGTGCAGGCCGCTGCGATCGGCCGAAAGGAACCCGACGGCTGTGATCGATACAGTCGGAAACCACGCATTGCAACTCCGCATCGTGTTCCCGAAGCCAAGCTGCGACCTGGGATGGATCGTCGTATTCGACCAAGGAAACCTCGCTCAAAGCCTGCGGAAATTCCGGCTGGCGGATCAACAGCGCGAATCCCGAATCGGAAAACGGATCGCCGCACATTTCACGCAGGGCCTTGCGCTGACGGTAATTGTTCAGGTATTTGGGATTCATCCGTCGAGAAGCGAAACAAAGGGAAATACCTCGGGGTACGAAAATCAGAGAAACGTTCCGACATCCCAAGCCCGAATAGGAGAAGATATCGTCGGACAGAGCCTCCAGTTGCCCGGACGTTTCCCGCCCGTTCAAGACCGCGACCGAATGGCGATTACCGCGCAAAAGAGTTTTGACCCCGGCATACAGACTGCGAAAATACCGGTTGGCATTATCGCTGCCGGTGGCGATCACGGCATCGAAAGGTGTGGTCCCGTCATACACTGCCACCGGGATATCCGGCTCAATTTTTTTCAGTTGGTCGATGACGAAACTCATCAACACCGCATCTTTGCTCGACATTTTCACCAGGCAGCGATGTCCGGCCGTAACGACACACAACAAATCGAAAAAGCCGACCAGCGGAATATTGCCGGCCATGACGACCAGAACGGTGCGGGACGGCAGGGTAGCGGGGCGCTCGTAGCACGCCAGCCAATGCTCGATCTTATCGCGCGATAGGAACTCCTCGCGGATCGACCGCACGGCGTCGACAATCTCTTCCGGCTCGAACCAATCGTTCTTCTGGCAGGCCCGGATGATCGCCTCGCGGCTCGCAGCATCTTGTCCGAACGAAGAGAGGCGTGCATCCAATTCCACCCATATATCTACGGGAGTTTTCATCGATACAAAGATAGTATAAGTCGCGAGCAAAAACAAGTTTGCCCGAATCATATCACAACCTGTCCATGTATCGACAAAAAGAGGCAGAAATTTGGTTTATCGAATTTTTTCGTTACCTTTGTTCCCGCATTTGCGGAAATAGCTCAGTTGGTAGAGCACAACCTTGCCAAGGTTGGGGTCGCGAGTTCGAGTCTCGTTTTCCGCTCCAAGCAAAAGGCTGATAATCAAACGATTATCGGCTTTTTTGTTCCTGCTGACTGATGTTACAGAGGCCCTTTCTGTGACACAAAATACCCTGAAATCGTCGTTTGTGATACAGAGTGTGATACATAAAATCGTGTAACACACGAATCGTATTTTGTTGCTTGCGTAATCCGTAAAGATTATGACAATCAACGTTGTATGTCGCAAAGACGCTATCAACAGAAACCATTTAGCCCCTCTTGCTCTTGTTTTTACCCATGACCGCTGCCGTAAGTTCGTAGGATTGGGCATATCCGTTGCGCTGGAGCATTGGGATTTTGAGAAACAACAACCTACCACCGACTGCCCCGATAGAGCAGAAATACAGTTTCAAATCACCTCCAAAATAAGAGAATACGAAAAGAAAATCAAAAAGTTGGAGGTGCTGGAAATCCCCGTTACGTTCGATAATCTTTTTGAACAGAACGGCAAACGAATCAACTGCACCGTAGGGGACTTTTTCAAACAGGTTATCGAACGCTTGGAAAAAGTTGAAAAGTACGGTTCCGCCAGCAAACACGAGGTAACACTTGCCCTTATGTCGCAATTCCGCTCGGTCAATATGCGCTTTGAGGAATTGGATTTGACTTATTTAAGGGAATTTGAAATCTTCCTGCGTCAGCGTGGCAACGTAAACAACAGCCTTGCGACCAAGTTCAGCGTACTGAAAGCCGTCTATAATAAGGCTGTTTCAGAGGGTGTATTCGTGCCTAAATTGAATCCTTTCCAGCAGTTCAAAGTGGGCAGCTTGTGGACGAACACACGCAAGCGTGCTATCACGAAAGAGGACATCCACAAACTGATTGAGTTGGATTTATCGGACAGGGACTTTTACACCCAACTTGCCAAAGACATCTTTCTGTTCTCTTATTTCATGGCTGGAATCAATTTCAAAGACATTGCCCTGCTGACTTATGGAGACATCGACAATGGACGCATCTACTATGCAAGACGCAAGACGGGTAAGATGATGAACTGCTGCCTTACGGAACAGGCACAGGAAATCATCGACAAGTACCACACCGACCAAGTAGAGGAAGATTATCTGTTTCCAATCCTTGACCGCCAAATTCACACGACCGAGAAGCAGATATTGGAACGCGTTAAGAAAACGTTGAAACATGTAAATAAACGCCTGCACGAATTGAGTGAGGAGATAGGACTGCACACGCCATTAACAACCTACACCGCCCGCCATACTTACGCAACCGTCTTAAAGAGGTCAGGAGTAAGCGTAGCCTTGATTTCCGAATCGCTGGGGCACTCCGATTTATCCACCACTCAAATCTATTTGGATTCGTTTGAGAACAGCCAAATAGACGCGGCAATGCAGCACTTGTTATAGGAGTTTAGAGGTCGGCGGCCAATATGGTAACCGACCTCCTTTTTCCTAATGATGGGTAGCCTCCTCATTATCCGAGGTGTTTTTCCAGCATATCATATGTGGCTTGTTCCCGTGACAGCCCCTCTCCTGTCTGGGGTTTCATAATCTCTTGCGCTTGTTCGGCAGTCAGTCGATTGATTTGCTCCACCATCTGAACAGTAAACGCCGTAGGGTCTGCCGCATTGCTGAATTTCTTGGAGAGGTGGGTAATCAGGTACTTTTTGGCCAAGAACGTATCTGGAAATTTGCCTTGCGCGGCCTCATACCATTTGACACTTCGTTCGTACCATCCTGCCTCTACAAATGCTTTGGGCAGTTCCCTACTCTTGACACAGGCCACAAGGTCTTTCGGCTTGAGGGAGTTTGCTCCCGTACACCAGAGAGAGATGGTTGCCAGCGGACAGCCTTTGCTACGGAGGTACATCGCAAATTCAAAGACCTCATTTTTATTGACAAGCATCATTGCAGGAGCCGCCATATAATCCGTACCTGTCCACGTCTTTGTGCAGATATTCATTTCTGCAATCAGTGCTGCAATCGACATTTCGACATTCAGCGGTTCACAAATTACGAGGTCATCCAGATTCAGCCCCAAGTTCAGATAAGCCCTCAATCTGTGCTGACCGTCCAGCACGGCATAATAGTTTTCGGTCTGATCATCGGGAATGTCGTTCCCATCGAGGTCTACCAGATGCCCCCCTGAGTTCAAGACATCCTCTCCTTTGGCGACTGTGATAGGCGACAACTGCCCGTGTTCCTTGATCGAAGTCTCTTTGGCTTTCACCGTCTTGGCGTTGGTCGGGCGGTTGCCTTTCACAAATGCGAACTGACGTGCTTCGTTGTCGATGGAGATGTTCATCTTTTTCATAGCTGTGTATTACTCCGTCCTTTGCGGAGGGGCATCAGTTATGCTGCTTGCCTTGCCCGAGGGCTTGCAGGTCGTCAGGCTTATCCCTTTCGACACTACAAAGCTCGGCAAAAATCCAATCCTCATTAGGGAGTAAAATTTCCCAATCTTACTCTCCCTTATTATCTGTATACTTTTGGCGTTTCGTCAAAGGGGTAATTGGCATAATCTTTTAGAACACCTTTCAACGAGGAACTATCGACTGTAAAGGATTCGTTTTTTGTAATACGGCAGAAATAGATTAGCCGAGATGCAAGTAACATCTTGCTGTACGATACTGTTTCTCCTTTCTTAGCTCGTTTTTCAGGCAGTTTAAGTGCATCGAACAAAGTTTTGAATTGATTGTACATAAAAACCTGTTGATGGGTTGAACTGAGTGATTTGTCGAATCCTCTGTGGAAACTCGTGCTTACCCATTCTTTTTGTTCGGGGCGTCTTTCAAATCGTGCAAGGTACCTCTTGACATATTTGAGCATCTGACCTATTATAACAGGATTGTTGGTTTCACAACGGTTGTCTTTCGGTATCTCCCTATCATCGGATAAGTAAAGGCGGGCGTTAGCGTGCTTTTCAAGATACTCCTTAATTTCTGTCAGCACCTCGTAATCCGATTTTCTGAATTCGGCCGAACTCAATGCCCTATCCATCGTCATGTCGTAGATAAAGAGCAAGACAAACCAGAATTTCTCGACATCCAATTCGTAACCCTCTAACGTGGCGATAATATCTTCATTGTCGAGAAACGCTTCATACTTGAACGGCGGGTCTATTTTACCATTTTTCAATCGGTTGAGAAAATGTAAATCCCATCCATTATCATAATATTCATCATCAATGCAACTGAATCGGTCATTGAGTTTGATAACATACTCCATTACCTCATCGCTGCTATGTTCGGGAATTGTATAGCCCATAATTACAAAGTTTTCAGTTTCTCAAAGATAGTGAAAGCCTGCAAGAATTACAATCATCGAACTATTAGAACAAAATAGCATATAAAATTGTTCTGTTAGTTCACGAAAACAATGTTTTACCTACCTATTAGAACAAAAAAACGTGTTTTATAGGGTTTTTAGAACAAAATGCAGGTGCGGCTCCAATTATATGTGGTTTTGAAGGAGGTCTGTTTCTGGTGTTTATTCTGTCGATGACGAGGCTTTTCACCAGAGCAAAATAATCTGGAAAATTATTTCAAAATATTTATTAAATTATTTGATTTTTAATTGAACTTTTCCTATCTTTGTAAAGCAATTCAGCAGGACTACTTCCACTCGATACAAATTGTGTTCATTCATGGAGAGCAGACATTATCTGCTCTTTCTTTTGCGTTGTGTTACCACATTTTTTGAGTGTGAAATGAAGATTTCCTTTATAAGTATAGATTCAGAATCAAAAAATATGGAAGATTGAAAGAGATTCCCATTAAAGAGGGAATAGGTAAAAGATATATAACACAATTAATAATCAACTATTTATGAATACAAATAGCATTGCCAATCAAAATTGAACAATTAACGCTCCCGCTGGCGCAACTTACTTGTCAGACTTTCTGACTGAGATTCCCACTAACTGCCTGTTCAACAAGAAGCAGACAGGTTGCGGTGCTACCGAGTTGGCTATCCCTAACTCCATTCCAACCATTATCGCCATGCCTTACGTGGCATTGGTAAAGAACAAGACCATCTACCGCAAAGATGATATTTCTGTACTGGGCGTTTACGAGGGTATTGGAGCGCAGGACATTATCGACTATGCACAGAACCATTCTCCATTAAAGATAGCTGTTACATACGATTCCCTGCCACGAACTATTAAAGCATTGCAAAGTATCGGCATAGACCCTTATAAAGATACTTTCCTGCTGGTGGATGAATGACACGTACTGTTCAACTCCTATTCGTTCCGTCATAACGCCATTAAGAATTTACTTGCAGAAGCCGCTAAATTCGATAAGGCAACTTATATGACAGCTACCCCTATTGAGCAGGAGTATGTTTTAGAGGAGTTGAAACACCTGCCTGTTTTCGAAATCAACTGACCGCATCTGCAAGAGGTCAAAATCCGTTCCCGCCAAACATCCAAGCCTGCACAGTATATCGTCAAGGAGTGCCGCAAGGTATTAGATAACGGCTTACCCCATAACCTGCATATCTTCGTAAACAGCGTGGAGTTTACTGCAAAAGTAATCGACCTTGCAAAACTCACTCCCGAACAGGTTAAAGTGGTCTGTTCGGTTAGCGGGGACAATGGAGAGAATAACCAACGCAAGTTGGGCAAGGATTATCCCATCGGTCAGCCGTCAGATCCCGTGAAGAAAATCAACTTCTATACCTCTACCTGTTTTGAGGGTTGCGATATTTACGACGAGAACGGCGTTACATTCATCGTTAGCGACGGCAACAAGTCCAATACGCTCCTGGATATTTCGACCTTGTTTACACAGATTTGTGGACGCTTACGGGATTCCAAATACAAAGGCGAGATTATCCATGTCTATTCCACGACCAAGTACAGCCGTGATGTTACCCTCGATGAATTCGTGGCATCGACAAAGAAAGTGTTTGCAGAAGCGGTAGATTATGCCAAGGAGATAAATGGATTGAGTGAAACGGCACGGGAAAAGACCTTATCGAAAATCAAATATATCAACGAACAATATGTAAGGATAGAAGATAATCGCCTTATCGTGGATAAGAACCTCGCCAATATGGATATTGTGAATTTCAAAATCTGCCGTCATATTTACAGAACCTATGTAAACCTTACGAATGAACTGCAACGAAACGGTTACACGATAACCCGCCACACGTTCAGCGAGATTATGGAGAAGATAGAGAACAAGACCAACGCAAGGGTTACGCTCAAAGACTTGTTCGATGAATACCACCGTCTGAAAACGACCAAGCCATTCTTTTCGTTGGAGAGCCACGAGGATTTATGCGCTCAAATAGCTGTTAAATATCCATTGGTAAAGCAGGCTTACGACGAGTTGGGAATGAACAAGGTACAGGCGTTAAAATACCATGTAGGCAATATCAAGAGGGAATTGATGAAACGCCAGCCAGCATCTACCGAGTATAAAATCGTGAAGATGATAAACACGACCTTTCAAAAGCAGACACCTATTACCAAAAGTAAGGTCAAAGCAGAATTGCAACGCATTTACGATGATTTGGGGATAAAGCAGACTGCAAAGGCAAACGACCTCAATAAATGATACGAGGTAAAGCAGACCACACCCAAGATTGACGGCAAGACAACGGCCTGCATAACGATTATAAGGGATAGGATGATTGCAAAGTAATCCTTATTCATCATTAGCCATTTGCTTACGAATTAAATTAAGATTTGCTTGGAGTTGCATAAGATTTTCGTGTTGAACTTCTAAACTCTTAATGGTTGAAAGTATTGTGGGTTTGGACGGATTTTGATGTAGAAATGTTTTCAATACATCATCTGATAGATTAGTCTTAAAGGACGATTTCATTTCCTCAAGACATGTTCTATATGTGAAATTTGGAAACATCTCACATTCCCAACTATTATATTGTACAATCAATTTTTCTAAATTGTCTTGGACTTGTAATGATAATTTTTGAGTAGCCATAAACTGAATGGTCAAATGTTTCAATTCCTCGTTAGGTTTTGAGAAGAACTGCATTTTTATCGTCCACAGAGTAAGAAGAATACCTATAATACCAATAACTAATTCCATATAAATATTGTCAATTTGAACCAATACAAATATAGCGATTAAATTTCATATATACTGTCCACGAACAGAGATACAGATCAAAGCCCCCGCCCCTTGTCTAATGTGAAATCAATAAAAAAAGCCATGAAAACATTGGACAAAAAGGCGTCAGAAATCCTGCGTGGATTACTGGCCTTGCAAACTACAAAAGTTGATCGGTCGGACGGTACGTATATGCCTGTTCATATCGAGATTATCGAGAAGACAGACAAGTACGACCACATTTCGCTGGCTCATTACGGCCAACAGAATGGAGATGCCATGCGTGACCCTGAAATGATTATCGCCCTGCACAAAGAAAGCCAGCAGTTCATTCCTTACTACTACCGTAATGATTATATGGGTATGGAACAGTACAGCGTAAGATGGACAAACGAGGGCATTTTGCTGAACCGTCGTTTACAGGCAGACCACACGACATTCGCTAATCGATGGCTACGCAATATAGCCACACAACAGCACCTATTATGACTGCACGGCGATTAGTGGAGAACTGCGTACAGACGAATCAAACCGCAGTCGTGGATGAAATGTTGAACAAGCACCTGCTGCCAGCCGAGTATATCTATCCCTTTATTGGGGATGTGATGGAATGGTGGCTGATTGACAGCTGGCTGGCAGAACGTCTGAAAAGAGAAAACCAAGTAATCATCGACGCCCTCGGTTGCCATTGGTGGGGACGAACAACCAGCGGACAGGCAATCTACATGGACGGCGTGATACAGAAGATTGCAGGAGAGTAAAACTCGGTCTGCATATCGACATAGCAAAAATGCAAATTACAGAGATTAGGGGTTTTGCAATTCCGAGAAGATTTTGCAACCTCTAATTTCTGTTTTTGTGTTGGCGTAAAGTCGAGAAATGCAGAATCAAACGACCTGCAAACCACGATTAAAGAGTTTATACAGGCGTAAAGTTGAGAACAAAGCCTACTATCCCAATATGTAAAGAACAAAGTTTTGAATCCATAAGGCGTGCTATTGCATGGAAACTTTGTTTTAGAGAACTTTGTATGGCAAAATTAACGGCAACACTCCAACGGAGAGCATTGTAATTCAAAAACATTTCCTAACTTTGTGCTGTCATCGAATAGGTGACAGACATATTGATTAGTGAAAGTGTTTCGCTGAATCCTCGATAGGAAATCTGGTAAATGTTATTCTACAAATGATTAATCGTTTGTATATCATCATAATAGCATTTTGTTCAACTTGTAAGGGAAACAAAACAGGAACAAAATCAAGGATTTAAGCGATTCTCCGTTTTTCGCATTTCACTTAGTTTCATCCTTTACACTTGGTCGTACTAAAAGTGTTTTTCAAGCCATTTTTTCCTGACAACTAATCGCTCTTCTGAGAATATATTGTTGAAGCGCATTGATGAATTGTTGCAGCCAAAAGAGAAAATGACAAACGTCAGTCTTATGGGTATATCCTTATTAGATTTTGTTCTTCGCAAAGGTAACTATTTCTATCAAGTCATAGGCATATGGAAAGGCAAATATGCCTACCTAAATTTAGTTTACTTTGATTTAGCATATATATAGGCTAATAGACTAAACTAAACTGGTTTTTCAATGGATTTCCACATTCAACCCTGCATAAATGCACAGCCAAAAGAGAAGATAACTTTACTACATATTTCTCTTTTCGCTGCAAATTTATAGGACGAATAAAGAAGTTTAAACACCCAACAATTTTAGAGGGTTAACTAAGTCTATCACTCTGAAAGTAGATAATCAGCTTATATATATAACTTGCAGAATAAAGTGTTATTTGCGATTTTGAGTAATTTTATTGTGACTCTGACGTTTATATTATTTATCCTTATAGTTCATTTACTTTAATCTAGCCAATTGTCCTTAATAAATGCAACAATTCTATCTCGGCGTTCTGATATTTGTATTTCATTCCATTTCTTTTCGCTCTTTAATGTCTCATATATCTCTTTGTGAGAATAAAAAATACTATTATACATCTCCACTACACCATCATTTGCCGGATTGTGATTTTTCTTGGCAGAGTTATTCCCCCATGTAAGAAGCGATAGATTACCTATATTATTGAGATATTCATTACAAAATTCTTCGGAATATTCTACAAAATCAGGTGTTTGAGGGGTAATATGGTCTAATGTATTCGATACAGACACATCACGGAATACATTAGTACATTCATCTGGAGACAGTAAAGGCTGGCGTGCCTTAGCACGTAAGTAGTTTTCATATTTATAGAGTACATATCTCAGTTCTCTACGATAATGATACTTATTTGCAGTGAAGTAGCGCAGACAATCTCCATTAAAATTCCAATACTCCTTAAACCCATGGCAGCACTTGTATGTAAGGTCTGCTATAAGATTGTCATATTCATCAGGTTTATATTTTTTCGCTATGGATATTAAATTGTTGGTACGATAGCCACCTAGTGTATAAGTCATTTTGAATAATATTTTCTCCACTAATTTCAGTGCGTTATCAATAGCTGGAATATTTCTTACATCTATTCCGTTGCTATTATAATGGCAAAGTTTGAGTACCAATGGCATTGAATTAGCCTTATCAAGAATACATACATCAGCTATGGGGCTATTGAATAGATGCCAAGTATTCTCTATTTCACACATTAAAGAATAAGAACAGCATAGTTCACTTACAAAAGAATTAATCCACTGCGTTTTATCATCAGCACGAAGCAAACTTTCTTTTATTGCATCTAATGGAGAATCATAACTTGAAAGAAATGCCGAACAATGGTATCCTAAGACTGAATCTTCTTTGGTTTCAAGTCTTTCAATATAGTTGTAAATTGAAGCAAACTTAGCTTCTACAGAGTGGATGTTACTAATTGCATTAGTGGTATTATTCCTGTATATTTGATGCATTAGAAAAGCTTTCAACTTCTCTAATGTAGTCAATCCCAAGCCTCGGTCATTTTGGAAGGCAAAGATTTGAGTTGCCGTAAGTTTTGCAGACTCACCACTCAATAAAAATGTTGTTATGATGGCATTGTCGATTACATGAAACCACTTAAAAAGAGTTCCCTCCTCAGTTTGTGTAGCCATTTTTTCTTCAAAGAAACTTGAGGCTTCACGAATACGTCGTTCTGATCTTCTTCCAGTTTCTATCCTATAATCGCTATCACATTCAATAATTAATCGGTTAAAAAAAGAGGAATCTTCAGGGACAGTCTCAAACTTTTGGCTTCCATAACGCGGTTGAAGGTATCGCTCGTATATTTGTTCAGTAGCATATTGCATATTATTATAATCGAATCTTACAATCTTACGTTTACGCAATTCTTTCACTAAACAACTCATAAAGATGACCGTTGTAGTCAACCTTTGCTGTCCATCAATTAGCTCATATCTATTTCCTTGAGTTTTTTCAAAAAGATAATGACCAAGAAAATAGCTCGAATTATCAGGTTGGTCGATAATATCATTCAGAAACATATCAACCTGACCAACACGTCCATCTTTGCCCACTCTCCAAGAATAAGCTCTTTGATAACTTGGTATAACGAAAGTTATCATATCTTCTCCAAACAAGCGTCCGATAGTTGTTTGATTGTCCATTTTGTATTTAAAATTCCAATAACAATTTTATAAGTGTATGTGAATAGGGTGTACATGTTTGGTACACCCTATTTTACATTTAATATGCAGAGCGGGTATTTATCTTTTTACCAGTTCTATCATAGGTGTCCAGCCAAGCACTTCTTCTCACAATGAAAGTGTCACCTGAAATACTCACAAATGAACCGATGGATTCACTAAGCGTTTTGTACTTTTTACCTGATTCATCATATAAATCGTACCATGCGCTTCGCCTTACAACGAAAAAATTAGCAGCCCAACCAAGTACCTCACCGATACTTTCGCTGAGTGTCTTTTGTTTTTTTCCACGTTCGTCATAGATGTCATACCATGCACTACGACGTTCAATCATTGAAATAGCCATAATTAAATTAAGTGGTCTTACAGCTCCTTTGGGACCTTTTAAAGTTAAAAATGGGAAGCGTGGAACTGTATGCCACACTCTTACTTGAAGGTCGTAGGAAACCTTGGATACAGATGTAACAATAGCAGCCCACGCTATAGCGTGAGAACCACTATGCTATCTTTGTATCCAATTTGAAAATTTCCTACGTTTTCAAGTACAGGATAAGCATAACGCTTCTTTCTTTTCTAATATGTCTTGGAAAGGAGTTACCTCAAATCCAACGCAAAAATAATCAAAAGTTTCGGCAATACCTTGCTACCGAGTGATTTTTTATGCGTGAGAGTGCCAACTGCGCAAGATTTATAATTTCTTGTCCTTATCTGTCGCTTTTGTCGGCATAACCATAGTTTTGGGACCGCCCGATGTGGTCGGTTTCTTCTAAAATATTATTTCTTTTTGCTTGGGCATATTGTGGAGCAACAGTTTTCAACGAGAAAAAGAATCCCGTTCTATTTAACTGATACCTTCATAAAAATATTGAATAATAAATTTGTCAAAAGGCATTATATCTTTAAGATTTGAAATGAGGTTCTTTGGACTTATTGTTTTAAATTGTATGATAATTTCAGAAATTTCCTTAGTATCATCCTCCAAATTAATTAAACCAGAATCTTGAATCTTGCGACTGATCATTCTTGGCAACCCATACTCTTCTAGTTGATATACGAGTTTTGGAAGGAATGCGTTAGATGCCCGTCCTATAAAGAGAGATATGTCGGGAGCTGCCGGATCGAAAGATTTTTTCAAAATATTAATGACAGATAAAGTTGTGCATAAGTTGTATGAAAGGTAACGTTCAGCTGCGAATAAGTCTTCGTAACTAATTTTATATCCGTCCTTTTCTAATTCATCATAGATGAATGCCACAGAATGAGACCAATTCTTTGGCATTTTCCATATAGCAAGTTTTATCAATCCTCCCATTTTATCACCAAGGAGATTAATGACATCTTTAATAGGTTCACGCCAATTATATGTATTAGTTGCTGCAAGGGCAGCATAATTTTGGGGCCAGGCAGGGTCTGCCTTTAACTTTCTTACCAAAGTTTTTATGAGTTTGGAATCACAAGATTTGAAAGCAGGGAGCCTACGGATGTTGTTGAAGTTTTCTCGTCCTAAAGCTTTTATCATAAAAGACTCATACTCTTTAATACGGTCATTCTGCTCTTCGTTGATTTCTACGCCCGGATTTGCTGAATCCAGAGATTCAACAACCTCTTCCGGAAAATCGATCTCGAGGGTTGTATTTTCTTGTACAGGAGGTTCTTCCAACAAATACACCTTTCCCACAAAATACTTGAACATACGACCTGCACGGCCAATGATGTTCCTATAAGTAAAATAGTCAAACTTGCACGAGCCATTCTTGTTAGACCAAACAACTACTTGTTCGGCTTGAGTATTTACACCTTCAATAATCGAAGATGTGGAAACCATTGTGTCAATACCTTCTTCTTGCTCAAAAAGTTTGACCTGTATTTGACTCAATGATCTGTGCATCTTGCCATTATGTACCCCAATTCCTCTTTCACTTAACTTGCATAGCGAAAATTTACGTCCATAATTAACTCTAAGCCAATCGTTGAAATCCTGAAGAAGTGAGGTCTTTTTTACCGCTAAATCATTGGCAAGGATATTCGAGATTGTATCGATATTCTTATAACTGCCGGCATAGATCAGCGTTTTTGCTCTCTTTTTTTGTAAAATTTTCAGAAGATGTCCTTTTTTAAATTGCTCCTTGTCTGCGCTTTTGGGCAAATTCTTATAAAGATGGGCCGCCTTTGTAATGACTGTTTTAAAGTCCGTTAAACGCATAAACTGCATTCCTTCGGTAAAGACGTTGTCAGAAATTTTATGAATGTTGGGAGCAAGGTAATACCGTTGTCGAGAAATTTTCCCCAATTCTATCATCGCACTTAGCAGAGAGGAACTTCTGGAGTCATCGAACATGGAACTTGCCTTGTAGAACTCATCCACGATGAGCATGTCAATCTTTTCAAGCTTATCGAAATAAGCAAAGCTGCGTTCTTGCGGAAAGATAAAAATGTTTCTTTCTGTAATGGTGGCATCCGTGGTAGTAATTATCTTATAGAAACGAGAAAACTTATGTTCAATCCTGCGGCGTGTTTCATCCGCTAAGGCTATCGTTGGAACGATTATAACCACATTGTCCGGTTTTCTGATTGAAATGAAAGCGTCGATGATAAAACTTTTGCCAAAACTCGTAGGGGCACTCACAGCGATATTCTCGCCAAGCAATAGGCGCTTCAAAACACGAGACTGGGCACTATGCAGTGTTACGGGTGTTTTATCGCCAACATCTGCTTTGAATGCCTCGACCACGACTTGATCGTCCCATGATGCTGTCTTTTTATCGATATATGGGAATAGACCGACAACCCGGATGAAATGATTAACCATAGGATTATACTGGTTCCCGTCTTGTTGCATTCTATCCAATAAATTGATCACTTTACAGCGAGCCGTCGCCAAGTCTCGCTTCTCAATCAAATCATTAATCTGATCGCACTCGGAGTATATCTCGTAATCAAGCATCTTCCTTAATTTGTTTAGCTCGTTCTACAAACCAATTGACAATCTCATTTTTATTAGGGACAGGGAAAAGAATCAAATGGAATTGAATATTATCGTAGCCATGGACATTCTGTTTCTTTTGCTTACCGTTCTGAATATTGAAATAGTTGACAGCTCGGTCCAAATGGTATCGCTTAATCTCTTCCAAATAAGTCTCTGACAACTCAGTTGCTTTCTGTGTCTTATCGCATTCATGAAGCAATAGTATGGGAACATGTAGTCTTTTCCTTATTTCGTCAACAGAAGTTTCACGTCTGAGAATAGTTTGAACAAACTTTCTCGTATCAGGATCGGGAATGACATATTGCAAATCCGAAATACTTGTAATAATGGAATTTTCTTTCTTTATCTTATCAGTACTGATAGTATCGAATACGGACTTGACAGGCTCGTACATTCGCTCATTGGCGATGTTACTATAAATCTCTGGAAAAGACGAATAAAAAGGGACAAATGTCTTCGTAATGCCTGTCAATAAGGCGTTTGCGAAGACAAATGAGGACAGGCGAAAAATCGAGGTAACGTAAAGAAAAGCGGATTTATGAAGAAGAACGGTCTCCAAATCATTACCCGCCGAATGGTGATTTTTAACACACCGTGTTGTATTTGGCAGCTTGTGGCACAGGTTGGCATATCAAGGTCTAACTCGTTGAGTAATAACTTTGCAAACAAAAAACGAGTATGGCAAGAAGCACATTCAAGGTTCTGTTCTACGTGAACGGCAGCAAGGAGAAAAACGGTATTGTCCCCATCATGGGACGAGTGACAATCAACGGGACTGTGGCGCAGTTCAGTTGTAAGCAGAACATCCCGAAAACGCTTTGGGACGTGAAAGGAAACAAGGCGAAAGGCAAGAGCCGCGAGGCACGAGACATCAACCTTGCCCTTGACAACATCAAGGCGCAAATCATCAAACATTACCAGCGCATTTCAGACCGCGAGGCATTTGTTACGGCTGAGATGGTGCGCAACGCCTATCAGGGAATCGGCAGCGAGTATGAGACGCTGCTAAAAGCATTCGACCGTGAGAACGAAGTGTTCAAGAAACGGGTAGGCAAAGACAGGGTAATGGCTACCTATCGGGCACGTGTACGGGCAAGAAACCATGTAGCCGCCTTTATCAAGTCGTTTTACAGACGCAGCGATATGTCCATGTTGGAACTTACTCCCGATTTCATCAAGGAGTTCGCCGCATACCTCTCGACTGAAGCCGGATTGCGGAACGGTTCGATATGGGCAAACTGTATGTGGCTGAAAGGCGTGGTCATGAAAGCGCATTATAACGGGTTGATACCGCGCAATCCTTTCATCCAGTTTCATATCAGCCCCAATGTGAAAGAACGGGAATATCTGACGGAGGATGAACTGAAAGCGGTCATGACACATGAGTTTGCAGACAGCAAGCTCGCATACATCCGTGACATTTTCATCTTTGCCAGTTTCACCGTCTTGTCATTCGTGGACATTCAGGAACTGACGAATGACAACATCGTGGAGGTGAACGGCGAGAAGTGGATATTGTCCAAACGCCACAAGACAAAAGTCGCCTTCCAAGTGAAGCTGCTGGATATACCCTTGCAGATAGTCGAACGCTACCGACCGATGAGAAAGACAATCGTATATTCCCCGACTTGAACTATTGGTCTATCTGCAAACCGTTGAAACGGATGATAAGGGAATGTGGCATAACCAAGTCAATATCATTTCATTGCAGTCGTCATGGCTTCGCAACATTAGCTTTGAGCAAGGGGATGCCCATTGAAAGCGTAAGCCGTGTGTTGGGACATACGAATATAGTCACGACCCAACTCTACGCAAAGATAACCACGCAGAAGCTCGACAACGACCTGACCATGTTCGGCGACAAACTGAGTAAGACGTTTAACGGAATAACGATGTCATGAGTATGAGAAGAAACAGCATAACAGTGAATGAATCCGGCAATATCATCATGCCGGAGAATGTCTCAAACATTTGGATGAGCGAGCCGGAATTGGTGGAACTGTTCGGAGTAATTGCTCCGACACTTCGTTCTGCCATCAGAAACATCTATAACAGTGGAGCATTAAAAGAATACGAGGTACAGAAGTATGTTCGGCAGGAGAACGGGTATCATGCCGATGTGTTCAGCTTTCCGATGATAGTCGCACTTGCTTTCCGCATTGACAGCTTCGGTGCGGAACAGGTGCGCAATGCCATATTTAAAAGGCTGTACTTGCGAAAAGAGAAAACAAATATCTTCTTTTCGCTGGGTATAAATGGTTGGGATATGTCTAATTATCAGGCATAAGTTCTAATGATATGACGACATGAAGTAGTGAGACCTATGCGTATTCCCATTGCCAACAATGTATTTATACGAGTATGTGAATAGGTGTATTGCCATTCATACGTACGATTACGACAAACCCGAAGAAAAATCCATTAGAATGGCATTTCTTCGGGCTTTTGTTGTATGTCATAAAGCCAAATCCAAGAAAATCTTACGTGAGGTATGCGTGAGTTGTTAATCCGTTCTGCGCTAATTGCCGAGTTTTGCACTGATTAAACAAAAAAATGAAGTGCTAATGAAACAAGGCAACTTTGAAAATGAGGAGTTTATCCGTGTGGGTACTACCCTCTACAAGTTAGTGAACCAGCCCCGTCTGAACGGAGGCTATGTGAAGAAGCGCATCGTGTGGAACAACGAAACACTGCGGCAGGACTACGGCAAGGACTATCTCGCCACCGTGCCGAAGTACGACGGCTTCTGCACCGTCCCCGACCATGTGGACTACCGTCCCGTGGTGGACAAGTTCCTGAACCTCTACGAGCCGATAGGACACCGTCCGCAACAAGGCGAGTTTCCCTGTATCCGGTCATTGGTGCGCCATATCTTCGGTGAACAGTATGAATTGGGCATGGACTATCTTCAATTGCTCTACCTGCAACCCGTGCAGAAACTGCCTATCCTGCTGTTGGTATCAGAAGAACGCAACACGGGCAAGAGTACATTCCTGAACTTCCTGAAAGCTGTGTTTCAAAACAATGTCACTTTCAATACCAACGAGGACTTCCGCAGCCAGTTCAATTCCGACTGGGCAGGAAAACTGCTCATCGTGGTGGACGAGGTATTGCTCAACCGCAGGGAGGACAGCGAGCGGTTGAAGAACCTCAGCACCACACTTTCCTACAAGGTGGAAGCCAAAGGCAAAGACCGTGACGAGATAGCGTTCTTTGCCAAGTTCGTGCTATGCTCCAACAACGAGTATCTGCCTGTTATCATTGATGCAGGTGAAACACGCTATTGGGTGCGCAAGATAGACCGTCTGCAATCCGATGACACAGACTTCCTGCAAAAGCTGAAAGTTGAGATACCTGCCTTTCTGTATTACCTGCAATACAGACAACTTTCCACCGAAAAGGAAAGCCGTATGTGGTTTGCGCCCTCTTTGCTGCATACCGAAGCCTTGCAGAAGATTATCCGCAGCAACCGCAACCGATTGGAGATAGAGATGTGCGAACTTATCCTTGACATTATGGAAAGTGTCGGCACGGACACATTCTCGTTCTGCCACAACGACATTCTTCTTTTGCTGGTACATTCGCAGGTAAAGGTGGAGAAGCACCAAGTCAGAAAGGTATTGCAGGAATGTTGGAAACTTACTCCTGCCTCTAACGGGCTTACATATACCACTTACCAATTCAATTACAATCGGGAGTGCCGATATGAGCCGATAAAAAGAGTCGGTCGTTTCTACACCGTCACAAGGGAACAACTTGAATCCCTGTAATACTATTCTTTTTTTGTTGAATTGATGAATAATGATATAACCATACTGATAATAAACAGCATACACTCTCAACAAATTCTCAACAATCGAAAAGAAAAGTTGAGAGGGAAACAGCATCAGTTTGTTGGATTCTCTATTTGTGAGTGGTTTGTTGAGAAGATGTTGAGAATATAAAGCATTAACGTATAGGACAATACATATCTCATTCATCAAATCAACGTTTTTACAGTCATCATCAAATCCATAGAAATTATATCATGAACATCCAAGAAGCAAAACAAATCAAAATTGCGGACTATCTGCAAAGTTTGGGTTATTCGCCCGTAAAGCAACAGGGAAACTGCCTGTGGTATAAATCCCCGTTCCGTCAGGAAACGGAAGCCTCGTTCAAGGTGAACACCGACCGCAACCTGTGGTTCGATTATGATTGGTTGAACGATAGTTCTGCTGCACACGTACCAGCCCCGACGAAAGGTATTTGATTCACGTCGGGCTGAAGCACCCCATGTAAACCGAAATTACAATGGAGCAGGAGCTGGCTTCAGAGCAACCACAATAAGTGGAATAGGAACGTAAGTCGCATCCGACAGTCTGCCGAGCCAAACAGTTATTGTGAAAGCAAATGGGGATTCCCTAAATCAGAATGCCGTAAGGCTATGGGCATAGGACCCTGAATATCTGACATGGGAACGGAGCTTCCGTAGTAGTCCGAGCAAGGGAAAGCCTTGTACATGGCGAAGGGAAGCAGTTAGATAACTTAATACAAATAATGGAAAATGTGTGAGACATTATGAGAAGTCCTGAGCAAGTATTAAAAGCTTTAAACAAGCATGGTAAAGTTTCGGATTACAAGTTCGAAAGGCTGTACCGTATCTTATTCAATGAGGAGATGTTTCATGTTGCTTACCAGCGTATTTACGCCAAACCAGGCAATATGACACCCGGTACGGATGGGAAAACCATCAATCGGATGAGTCTTCAAAGAATAAACAAAGTCATTGCATCTTTGAGAGATGAGTCTTACAAGCCTAATCCGGCAAAAAGGATATACATACCCAAGAAAAACGGTAAGAAAAGACCGCTTGGAATTCCTTCCTTTGAGGACAAACTTGTACAGGAGGTGGTGCGCATGATTCTTGAAGCCGTCTATGAAGAGGTGTTTGCAAACACCTCACATGGATTCAGACCAAACAGAAGCTGCCATACCGCATTGACCCATATCCAAAAGACATTTACAGGTACAAAATGGTTTGTGGAAGGAGACATTAAAGGATTCTTCGACAACATAGACCACAATGTATTGATTGCAACTTTGCGGAAACGGATTGCCGATGATAGATTTCTAAGGCTTATCCGCAAGTTGTTGAATGCGGGATATATTGAAGACTGGAAGTTTCATAATACAAACAAGGGAACTCCACAAGGCGGTAATATCAGTCCTATACTGGCAAACATTTATCTTGATAATTTTGACAAGTATATGGAAGAATACGCCCTACGCTTCAATAAGGGAAAAGAAAGACACATCACCAAAGAATACAAGCAACTTAGCGATAAGATGCAACGCATCCTTAAAAGCATCAAGAACATACAGGATGCAGATGTCAGATTACAGCTTAGGGATGAGTATGAGAAACTGAGACGTGAAAGGCAAAAGATTGAGAGCAGAGACAGTATGGATGAAACATACAGAAGGCTTCGATACGTAAGATACGCAGATGATTTCCTCATTGGTGTTATCGGAAGCAAGGCAGAGTGCGTTAAAATCAAGTCGGACATTACCAAGTATATGGAAGAAAACCTCAAGCTGGAACTGTCACAGGAAAAGACATTGATAACAAACGCACAAAAGCCCGCGAAATTTCTTGGCTTCGATGTTTCAGTCCGTAAGTCTGATGCTATCAAGCGGGACAAGAACAATGTGCCAGCCCGTTATTACAACGGTAAGATAGTCCTAAAGGTCGCCATAGAAACGGTGCGGAACAAACTGGAAGAATACAGCGCCATCAGATACAAGGTAGAAAATGGCCGACAAGTTTGGTTTGCAAAGTTCAGAGGCAATCTTATGAAGAAGAAAATCGAGGACATAGTGGCGGCATATAACTCTGAAATCAGAGGGTTCTACAACTACTACTGCATTGCCAACAACGTGGCATACGCGCTCTCAAAGTTTGGATACATCATGGAGTACAGTATGTACCATACCATTGCAGGAAAAACCAATAGCACTGTAAGCAAAGTCATTGACAAATATAAGGTTGGGAATGACATTATAGTGCCATATCAGGATGCAAAAGGTAAATTACGGTACAGGAAATTCTATAATGAGGGATTCAAACGTAAACCACCAATGTACTATACGGAGGTAAACGACTTATCCTACACAATCGCAATTCCACAGCCGACACTTACTGAGCGATTGGATGCGAGAACATGTGAATTATGTGGAAAAGTCGGACCTGTAGTCATGCGTCATGTCAGAAAGCTAAATCAGCTTAAAGGAAAAACTGAATGCGACAGGCTGATGCTTGAAAAGCATAGGAAGACATTGGTTGTCTGTGAAAAGTGTTATGCCAAAATACACAGCCATGCTAAATAAAGTCATGTTATCAACGGAGAGCCGTATGCGTGGAGACATGCAAGTACGGTTTGGGGGCAGGTACGGGAAAACCTACTGCCAAAAGGCAGTAAGGCGTTCTGTACCGAGCCTACGACTGGGAAGAGGTGGTAACATCATCGCACTTGCAGGGGTACTGTACGCATCCGACCATGTGCCTTATCTGCTTGGCAATTTTCAAAGGCTGTGTCGCACCCAAAGACATCAGCCATATTCGGCAACAGGGAGAAGCGAGAGAGAAATGCCTTGTATTCGAGGGCATGATGGACTATCTTTCATTCCTCACGTTGCGGAAGAGGAACTGCTCGAACTTGCCCGACCTTGACAGGCAGGATTACGTCATCCTCAATTCGACCGCCAATGTTTCCAAAGCTATAGATGTGCTGCACGGGTATGGACGTATCCACTGCATGCTCGACAATGACGAGGCGGGAAGAAAGGCGTATCGGGAATTGGAAAGGAAGTTCGCCGGACGCATCCGCGACTTCTCCGACAACTACAAAGGGCATAAAGACCTGAACGATTACCTGCGTGGAATCCGGCAGAAATTAGCCGTTAGTCCACCGCCAAGAACTATCGTAAAACCCAAGAAGAAAGGGTTGGGATTATGACATCCCGAATGAGAAAAACGGGAGATGCCCGAAACTCATTCCTTAAGGATTGGGAGGTAGCAAGTTTGTGTTTCGGGTGTACCGAAACCGCTTGCCACCCACCATCCAAATTGCAGGAGGTGGCATCCCGTCGGTCTATACAGTTGAATCAGTAACCGAATTAAAAGGAATAAAATATGGAACAGACAAAGGAACACAAGGAACGCAACAAGGGAGGTCGCCCCAAGAAGGAAGCAACCGAGAAACTGAAATACCGTATCGCAGTGAAAATGACGGCAGCCGACTACTTCCGCCTGCTGACACGATCGCATGAGGCGGGCGTATCACCAAGCGAGTACATGAGGGAATGTTTCCGTAACGGTCATGTGAAAGAACGGCTGTCGGAGGAACATGCCGGATACATCCGCCAACTCTGCGGCATGGCTAACAATCTCAACCAGCTTGCGCGTAAGGCAAACGCCGGAGGCTTCCACGATGAACGGTGGGACTGCAAGGTGGCAGTGGCAAGGATTCATGAACTTATAACCAAGATAGGGATATGATGGCGAAAATCGTAAAAGGAAGCGACTTCAAGGGTGCGGTGGATTACATCATCGACAAGAAGAAGGATACGCAGATAGTAGCAAGCGAAGGCTTGTTTATGGAAAATCTGGAAACTATCGCCATGAGTTTCAATGCCCAGTCACGGATGAACGATAAGGTGACAAAACCTGTCGGACATATCGCGTTGAGTTTTTCCAAAGAGGATGAGTTACGGCTGACGAACCGTATCATGGCAGGCATCGCGCTTGAATATATGAAACGGATGGGAATCAAGAATACGCAGTTCTTCATCGCCCAGCATTTCGACAAGGAGCATCCGCACGTGCATATTGCTTTCAACCGCATAGACAACAACGGCAATACCATATCGGACAGGCACGAGCGTCTGCGCAGTACCCGCATCTGCAAGGAATTGACCTTGAAATACGGCTTGCATATGGCTGGCGGAAAGGACAATGTCAAACGCAACCGCCTGAAAGAGCCAGACAGGACGAAATATGCGCTTTACGACATCATCAAAATGGAACGGCAACTGGAACGTGCTTATCGCCAACCTGAAACGGCAGGGAGTGGAAGTACATTTCAAGCATAAGGGGCAGACCAGCGAGGTACAGGGTGTTGTATTCTCCATGAATGGCTACCATTTCAACGGCTCCAAAGTGGACAGGCGTTTCAGTTATTCCAAGATTGACGCGGCTTTGCAGCACAACAGATGCAGGGAACGTATGGGAATAACAGCCGGAATATATGAAACGGCTACACCAAGCGCACCGTCCGGCACGGCACAAAGCGAGTTGTTCAACGGCTCTTGGGGATTGCTAAAAAGCAGTGGCTCATCTTATAACGCTGCTGATGCGGAAGCCAATCAGGAAATGGTGGATATACTTCGCAGAAGGAAGAAAGTTAAGCGCAAGAGAGGTGTTGGGTTCTAATATTCTGTACTAATCCAATTCTCACGACACTTGCGCTCTATATTCATTCGGAGTGTAACCTACCTCTTTCTTGAACAGTCGGGTAAAATGTTGCGGGTACTGAAAACCGAGATTATAGGCGATTTCATTAACGGTGTCGTCTGTAGATGCAAGTTCCGTCTTGGCTATTTCAATAGACTTGTCATGAATGAAATGCAGGGCGGTTGAACCTGTTTCTTTTTTCAATAAATCACTGAAATAGTTGGGCGAGAGGCAGAGCTTGTCTGCACAATACTGTACAGTGGGCAAGCCTATCCGTTTAGCAGCCCCATCATGGAAGTATTCGTCAAGCAACCGCTCAAATCTTGCGAGGATGTCTCGGTTTTGGTTGTCGCGTGTGATGAACTGGCGGTCATAGAAACGTGTGCAGTAATCAAGGAACGTCTTGATGCTGTCTGTGATGAGGTTCTTGCTGTGACGGTGTATCGGATGGTTCAATTCATATTGAATCTTGTGGAAGCAATCCATGATGATTTGCCGTTCTTCCACACTAAGGTGCAATGCCTCGTTTGTCTCGTAGGAAAAGAACGAATATTCACGCATTATCCGCCCGAGAGGTGTATTCCGCAGCAGGTCGGGATGGAACATAAGCAGGTAGCCATCTGGTTGGAACTGCATGCCGTCATCTTCCGCACCGAACACCTGTCCGGGCGCGATAAATATCAGTGTGCATAATTATTCCTAAGTCTGTGAAACCGGAACGCATGAAGCAGAATCTCGACATATTAGACTTCACCCTGTCGGCCGACGACATGGCACGGATAAAGACGCTGGATACCGACAAGCCTTTCTTACTCGGCTCGCACGAAGATCCAGAAATCGTAAAATGGTTCATGCAGTACAAAAACGCCTGAACATCAACAACCATATTTCGATAGCCGCTATCGACTATATTAAGAAGTTATTCGTATATGCCTTTATTGTAATCCGTCATGTACTGAGTAAATGTTTTGCCTGTTTGCTGTTTGAAGAAGCGCATGAGATGGCTCGGATCAGAGAAATTGAAATCATCCGCCATTTCACTGACAGTGCGGTTGGAGAATAGCAATTCGTTCTTCAGTTCCTCAAGCAGACGTTGTTTTATCAAATGGGTAGCTGATACTCCGAATTGGGCTTTTACTGAGTTATTGAGTGTGATGCGACTGACATGAAGCATGTCTGCATATTCCTGCACCCGCTGGTGGGTGCGGATATTCTGTTCCAACAAGTCCTTGAACCGAAAAGCGAAATTGTTTTTAGCAATTTCAGCGGGCAAGCAATAGGCGGCAGCGTATGTACGATTGATAATCAGCAAAAGATAATATAGTAAGGAAACAATGATATTGTACGTATCGGACACTGGATTCATCAGCTCATACTTAATCTTTCCGAGCAGCCGCATATATTCCTTCATTTCGTCATGTGTGGCATTGATGTAAGGCGGCGTATCTGTCTGGTAACAATACAAAAGGCGAAAAACGAAGAACTTGTCGGCGATAAAAGTACGCATGAAATCTTCGCGGAATATAAGGAACGTGTAATCCAACGCCGTCTCATCTACATGCCACTCTTGTTGCTGATGGGGTGAAAGCAGGAGAACCATGCCGTCGCGCAGTTCAATCTTGCGGAAGTTCAGTAGCAAATATCCGTTTGCCTTACGGAAAAAGTAGAAGCTGAAGAAGTCTGTCTTAAACCGCTTGTTTTCTGTCAGCACAAGTCCGATGTCCTTGTTTATGGCAGTATTGATGTAAAAATCCACGCCGCAGCGTGTCTTGTTGAACGGTACGCTGACCAGTCGATCAGGGTTGATTATCTCGTCCATATCCTTGTCGTTTTTGCAAAGATAATAATTTCATTTATCAAAATGGCATAATTACCGTTTTTTCAGGCATAGATGTTTCGCCGGATTCTTCCGAACTTTGCACCCGTAATCAATAACAAGACATATAGTCATGAAAAAGACATCTACAGTACAATTGGTGCGCAATGCCACCTTGAAAATCAGGTATGCGGGACACACCATGCTAATTGACCCCGTTTTAGCCGACAAAGGCACTTTGATATCGGCCCTCGGTGTGAATAAAACACCGAGGGTACACCTCACCATTCCTATTCAGGATATTATCGGAGGCGTGGACATGGTGCTCCTGACCCACAATCACATCGACCATTACGAGCCGAGTGTCCCCACACATTTGCCCAAAGAAATTCCTTTCTACGTTCAGCCCCAGGACGCGGACGCCATCAGAAACGACGGATTTACAAATGTGATACCCATCGAAGAAATAAAAACAATAGACGGCATATCCATTTACCGCACGACCGGACATCATGGTTTCGGGCAGATCGGGCAGATGATGGGACCTGTATCAGGTTATGTGCTAAAAGCCGAGGGCTTCCCGACCGTTTATATAATGGGTGACTGCCGATGGGAAGCATGTATCCGAGACACCGTGGAACGGTTCAATCCTGACTATATCGTGGTAAACTCCGGTGGTGCAATCTTTCCCGAATTTTCCAAAACGGACGGTCCTATCATCCCCGACGAGAACGAAGTGATGCAGATACTTGACGAATTGCCTTCGCATATCAAGCTGATAGCCGTACACATGGATGCCATCGACCATTGCCAGACCACCCGTGCAATTCTGCGCAATGAGGCAACGCATCACGAAGCCGACATGAGCCGGCTGATTATCCCGGAGGACGGAGAAACAGTTGTGTTATGAGTGTCTGCATTAAATCCCTGATAAAAAACATGAACATAGTGGTAGGGTGCACTATAGGATGCCCTTACTGCTATGCCCGTAACAACTGCCGCCGTTTCCACATTACCGACGACTTTTCCGTGCCTGAATACATGGAACGAAAACTGCGCATCATCGATACGTCCCGTCCTCATGTGTGGCTCATGACAGGAATGAGCGATTTCTCCGATTGGAAGCCTGAATGGAACGCAGAAATTTTCGAGCGGATCAGCAGCAATCCCCAGCACGCCTATATCTTTCTGACGAAGCGCCCTGACAAAATCAGTTTCTCCTCTGACGACGAGAACGTATGGATGGGCGTGACCGTCACGCGCAGTTCCGAGAAAAGGAGGATTGATGATTTGAAAAAGAATATCAAAGCACGACACTACCATGTCACGTTTGAACCTCTCTTCGATGATATCGGCGAGATTGATTTCGAGGGAATTGACTGGATTGTCATAGGCACAGAGACCGGAAACCGAAAAGGAAAGTCATATTCGCGCCCCGAATGGGTGCTTAGCATTGCAGAACAGGCAAAGGCTCATGGCATACCGGTGTTCATGAAAGAGGATTTGCTGCCGATTATGGGCGACGAAAGAATGATTCAGGAATTGCCGGAACAATTTACCAGACGAATACAATGAATATGGATACAATAAAGGAAATAGATGTAAAGAGTGTAATGACCAAATCCTCTCTGCCGGTGGGAGGATATTCGGTCAACCCTTATGTAGGGTGTCCCCACGCCTGCAGGTATTGCTACGCATCGTTCATGAAACGGTTCACCGGGCACACCGAGCCGTGGGGTACGTTTTTAGATGTAAAAAACTGGAAGCCGATAACGAATCCTCATAAATACGACGGTGAACGTGTTGTAATAGGGTCTGTGACGGACGGTTACAATCCGTATGAAGAAGAATTCCACCGTACCCGAAGGCTGCTCGAAGAGCTGCGAGGAAGCGATGCCGAGATTATGATATGCACAAAGTCCGATCTTGTCCTTCGCGATCTCGACCTGTTGAAGAGTTTTCCCAAAGTGACTGTGTCATGGTCTGTCAATACGCTCGACGAGCAGTTCTGCGCAGATATGGACAACGCCGTAAGCATTGAACGCCGTCTGAAAGCGATGCGTCAGACATACGAGGCAGGTATCCGCACCGTATGCTTCGTCTCGCCCATATTCCCCAGAATAACAGACGTAAAGGCAATAATAGAGGAGGTAAAAGATTATGCTGATTTAATCTGGCTTGAAAACCTGAATTTACGCGGGCAGTTCAAAGGCGGGATAATGACGTATATCCGTGAGAAGTATCCTGACCTCATACCGCTTTACGAGGAAATTTACAATAAAAAAAGGCTTGAATACTGGCAGGCATTGGAGCAGGACATTTCAAATTACGCCAAGGAGCAGGGCTTCCCGTATCGTATAAACGATCTGCCATACGGACGCTCGGAAAAAGGCAAACCTGTCATCGTAAACTACTTCTACCACGAAAAAATACGATTGACAAAATGAGGCTATGCCGGACTGATGCAGAAAAGTTGTAGCGCGGATAAAAGCACCATGTATGTGGATAATATCCGGCAATCTTCCGAGCGTATGCGGGAGATGCTCAACACGCTGCTGGATTTCTTCCGTCTGGACAACGGCAAGGAGCAACCCAACCTTTCCCCTTGCAGGATTTCCGCAATCACGCATATTCTTGAAACGGAGTTCATGCCCATTGCCATGAACAAGGGGCTGACTTTGATAGTGGAGAGCCACACCGATGCGGTGGTTTTGACCGACAAGGAACGTATCCTGCAAATCGGCAACAACTTGTTGTCAAACGCCATCAAGTTCACGGATAACGGTAGTGTATCATTGGCAGCGGATTATGATAACGGTTTGCTGAAACTTATCGTTGAAGATACCGGTACGGGCATGACCGAAGATGAGCAACAACGAGTATTCGGTGCATTTGAACGTCTTTCAAATGCCGCCGCAAAAGACGGCTTCGGATTAGGATTGTCCATCGTGCAGCGTATTGTGGCGATGCTCGGTGGAACTATACGCTTGGAAAGCGAGAAAGGCAAAGGGAGCCGCTTCACGGTGGAAATTCCCATGCAGACAGCCGAGGAACTGCCGGAACAGACAATTCAAGCGCAAATGCGCCATAATCATATCTGCCATGATGTGATTGCCATCGACAATGACGAGGTACTTCTCCTTATGTTGAAAGAAATGTATGCCCATGAAGGGATGCACTGCGATACCTGTACCAATGTTTCGGTACTGATGGAGCTGATACGAAAAAAGGAATACAGCCTGCTTCTGACGGATCTGAATATGCCTGAGATAAGCGGTTTTGAACTGCTGGAACTGTTGCGCTCATCCAATGTAGGCAACTCGAAGAGTATTCCCATAGTCGTGACAACCGCTTCGGGCAGTTGCAGCAAGGAGGAACTTATAGGGCGTGGATTTGCCGGATGCCTGTTCAAGCCGTTCTCCATATCCGAACTGATGGAGATTACGGATAAATGCGCATTAAGCAGCATATTGGATGAAAAGCCGGATTTTTCCACTCTGCTATCTTATGGCAATGAATCCGTCATGCTGGACAAACTGATAGCGGAAACCGAAAAGGAAATGCAGGCGGTCAAGGATGCAGAACAGCGTAAAGACCTCCAAGAACTGGACACACTTACACACCATCTGCGAAGTTCATGGCAGATTCTCCGTGCCGACCAGCCATTGAGGGAACTTTACGCCCAACTTCATGGAAGTGCCACTCCAGATGACGAAGCGATATGCAAAGCGGTGACCGGCTGTGCTGGATAAAGGTGCTGAAATTATCCGGCAGGCAAAAGAAGAAAGGAAAAATACGAAAATGGATAAAACAAGAATCATCGTGGTGGAGGACAATATCGTGTATTGCGAGTTTGTCTGCAACCTGCTGGCACGGGAAGGATTCCGTACCGTGCAGGCTTACCACCTCTCGACCGCGAAGAAACTTCTGCAACAAGCCTCAGACGGGGACATCGTGGTTTCTGACCTACGACTACCCGACGGTGACGGCATCGACCTATTACGATGGATGCGCAAGGAAGGCATGACACAACCGTTAATCATCATGACCAACTATGCCGAAGTGCATACGGCAGTCGAAAGTATGAAACTCGGCTCGCTGGACTATATCCCCAAGCAGCTTGTGGAGGATAAACTTATGCCTCTGCTTCATACCATCCTGAAAGAACGGAGTATCGGACGAAATCGTATGCCCGTTTTTGCCCGTGACAGTTCCGCCTTTCAGAAAATCATGCAACAGATAAGATTAGTTGCCCCTACTGATATGAGCGTGCTGATATTCGGAGAGAACGGCACGGGCAAGGAGCATATCGCCCACCATCTGCATGATAAGAGCAAAAGGGCAGGGAAACCGTTTGTGCCTGTGGACTGCGGTTCACTCTCCAAAGACCTTGCGCCCTCGGCATTCTTCGGACATGTCAAAGGCGCGTTTACGGGTGCGGACAGCACAAAGAAAGGATACTTCAATGAGGCAGAGGGTGGCACATTGTTCTTGGATGAGGTAGGCAATCTCGCATTGGAAACCCAGCAGATGTTACTCCGTGCCATACAGGAACGGAGATACCGCCCTATAGGTGACAAGACGGACAAGAGTTTGACAAAAAGGTGCTCCCTGCCATGCACGAGTTGGAAATCCCCGTCTATAAGGACTATTTCCTGTTGTTCGACGAGTGCGAAAAGGCCATACAGGATGTAGGCTACCGCGGGGACATCTACCTGCCTGTCGAGGATTTTTTCAAATTCGAGAACAAGGCGATGGTTTCGGCAACGCCTATCGTTCCGTCCGACCCGCGTTTCGAGGAAAACGGGTTTAAGATACTGAAACTCGTTCCGACCTATGACAGTCGGATCGAACTGACGCTTTGCACGACCAACAACACGGTCGCAGTAATGCGGAAACTGTTGAAGCGTCTGGAAAACGAAACGGTCTGCGTGTTTCTGAACTCCACGGAAACGATTTTGAGCCTTATCTATGCCCTCAGACTGCAAGGCCGAAGCAGGGTCTTTTGCAGTGAAAAGAGCGTGCGGAAACTCAAACAGATGAACTTCACCGACGCCAGCGAAACGCTCGATGAATTGGCTCCCGTCAATTTTCTGACCAGCCGTTTCTATGCGGCCGTGGATATCAAATTAGACTACAAACCCCATGTAATCCTGCTGACGGATGTAATGCGTGCCCCCTTTTCGGCAGTAGACCCGCAGACCGAGGTCGTGCAGGCCATCGGGCGGTTCCGTAACGGCGTGGCGAGGGCATACCATATCGCCAATACAAGCGACAACCTGCAATGCCTGACCCGCGAAGCCCTCGAACGCCGACTGACGGGCGAGGAAAACATCTATAACCAAATCCGCCAGATACAGCCCGACGGCGAGGATGAAGCGCAGGCCCGTTTCCAAGCCCTGAACGGCATGGCCTACAAACGGTTCGTAACCCGCGACGGAAACCGCAACCATTTCATGTGGGACAATGCGTGGACGGATGAACAAATTAAAGCATATTATCGCTATCCGTCCACGCTGACCGCGGCCTATAAATCGGCTCCGTTTCGATTGACTGTCTGCACGGCCCATTACCCGATAACGGATGCGGACCGTCTGCGTCGTGAGAAAGCGAAAATGAATACCCGCGAATTGTGGCGCGAGGTGGTCGGACAGCTTGCCAAACTCCAAACGGCCCACTCCGACATGGAACCTGCATTTCTGCAAGAAGAACTGGGGAATGAATTTGCGGCAATCGTACAGGCGTTCACGATTCTCGGTGCAAAACGGATGGAAGAATTGGGGTACA
>PPYE01320098.1_pt1 | contig 32869 bp, 33 predicted proteins | sample 1559881 | NCBI WGS metagenome assembly PPYE01 (sample SAMN08240022, study PRJNA423297) | Human gut metagenome, whole genome shotgun sequencing project.
CCTCCTAATGATATTTATTTTATCATAGAAGGACCTTATCGTAGTTAATTTTACAGAAAAAGTTTCACATTCTCTTTTTCTTTCAACATAAGCTAAATAAAGAAGACTTGAAACGCTATCAAAATGTGAAATTGCATCTGCATCTGCCACGCACAGCTCTTCTAATGATAATCGTTCTCCCGATATACTTCCTCTATGATTTAACACACACGACTGTACTTGTGTAATTTTCTCTTTATCATAATCAAACTTTTCCAGTATTTCCTTCGCCATTTCAGCTCCGTGTATGTGGTGTTCTTCATACAAATTATAATCCGTTATGGAAGCTACATCATGTAACCAGGCTGCAATAACCACAATCTCCGCGTCAGCACCAAATTGTTTTGCAAGCTTTGCTGCATTATCTACCACAGCTTTTATGTGATAAAAGCAGCCCATTCCAAAGAAATTACTCGGCAGTTCACACCTTCTTTTTATTTCGCTTTGCAAGTATTCAATAATATCCTGTCTCATTTTCTATTCTTCCTCTAACAAATCCGCATATAGCTTTTCAACGATACATTCCGCATCCATTTCACAAGTAATAACATCTTCCTTAAGAACAGATGAAAAATCTTTTTCACGCCACCACTGACGCATATGCTCTTCGCCAAATTCTTGGCTTTTACTCCTTGTTTGATGACGTCTTACGGTTTCCTCAAATGGTATATCAAAATAATACGAATACACATTTGCACCATATAATTCATTAGCCATATTAAATAATGGACTATACCACTCGTCATACATAATTCCTTCCAAAATAACAATGTCACTATGTTCATTTCCGTATTTCAAAAGTTCTATCATAAGTGGTAACGCTTCCGTATCTATGCCATCTTTAACCCAAAGCATATTTCTTCTAATTTCATCCTGTGAAATAAGCATTGTATTAAATCCTATCTTTCTTTGTAACGCTCTTGCTACTGTTGTTTTTCCGCTACCTGAATTACCTCTAAGTATAACTAATTTTTTCATAGATTCTCCATATCGTGTCCCATTATTCTCCTAAAGGAATTTTACCATTCACAATGTCAGCTATTACTTCCACCAAAAATTCATGTTCTCTCTCCAACACCCTCACTGCTAACGTTTCCGATGTATCTCCTTCCAACACTGGTATTGTTGTTTGAGCTACGATTTAGCCGCTATCATATTCTGCATTTACTCTATGAATTGTTACTCCTGTTTCACTTTCTTTTGCTTCAATAACAGCCGTATGCACATTCATTCCAAACATACCTTTACCGCCAAATTTAGGTAGTAATGCCGGATGAATATTAAAAATTCTATTGTTATATCTTTCAAGAACTGATATATGTAACATTCTCATATATCCTGCCAAAAAGATCATATCAACATTATATTTTGACAATACATCTGAAATCTCTGTTGCCAAACTCTCTTCACTTCCTGATTTCTTGGCACTAAGGTGATAGTTTGGGATACCTTCGTCGGCAGCTCTTTGTAAAGCCATTGAACTTCCATTGTTACTAATAACAACTGCCACCTTTGCATTAATTTGATTATTCTTACACCCATCCATAATCGCTTGTAAATCACTTCCGCCATGAGATGCAAATACCGCTATATTCATAATTGTTTTCTCCATTCTTTGGTTTGATAAAGCAAATATACCTACATAATATATCATAGCATATTATCCACCTTATTTCCTCTGTTTTTTCTCTTACTATTACAGTTATTTTTGCTATAAAAAAGAAGAGGATTAACAAACTTAGTAATCCCCTAAAAAACTAACGTGTTCTTCCTCTTTCAAGCGATGGCGCATTTCCATAATACTGGCCATCCTTCATCGCTTCAACCTTCGCCCTAACACATTCTTCCTGCCATGCCTTACAAGCCTCTTCATACTTCCGCTTCTCCTCACGCACCGCAAAAAGCTCTGTAAAGAATTCCGCAGCATTTGCATATCCGGCATCCCGAAGCACCGTTGAAAGCTCTGCTTTCATCTTCTCCACCTTTTTATTCAAAAGAGCAATCCTCTCCTGTAATTCCTTCCTCTGCTTTTGCTTGAATACTCCAGTACATTCAGCCAGCTCAATCTCCAGATTGCCCCGTTCCTGCTCAACCGCAAAGATTTCCTTATTCCTACGCTTCAATTCTGCATCCAGTTCCATAATCACCGGATACTTAGACAGCAATAACGGTTCTTCCGGCTTCTTAGGAAATTGTATCTCATCCTGTACCACAACCGCCTGCTCAGGCTCCTCCTTCAACACTGGAGCCTCTTTCTCTACAACTTTTTCATAAACCACATCCACAATCCTTTCAGCCACTTTAGCTGCTGCAAGTAATACCTTTGATATCAGCAATTCTAATGCCTTAATTGCAAGTCTGATAATTTCAGCCAGAAAAGACGGATTATTCCCATATAATTCAATGGAACGCTTCACTTCCTCCGATATCTTTTCACGCTTCACACCCAGAATATCCTCCTTGGCAACACCTGAAATTAATGCTCTGTCCACAGTCTGATTCCATCTGACACGCTCCATATTGTCAGCTTCTATCTCCGCCGCCTTGGGGTTGTTTTTACCAATCTTCTTGGTAGCAAGATACATTCCATTTCTGTCAAATACATGGAGCTTATCTTCTTCATTTATGGCACAGACATTAATCAGATCCGTGTATAAACGCTTTACTTCGTCTAAAAATCCATCAGCCTTAAACAGCTCATTTTTCGTAGTAAACAAATTCCGCTCGTACACTTCCCCCTTCTTGATAACCTTACACTTTTTACGGATGTTCCCGGCTCCATCCAAAATTTCCTTCTTGGTACGCCGGTGCTTACCCTTTTCGTCATAAAACATATTTCTGGTGGCAATCTTCTCGATTGGCTTATCCAGAATCTGACGCTCTGCAAATATCAGATGAATGTGATAATTGGTCTTACGCTTGTTATGATGCAATGCTGAGATACACTCCACCTTATATTTCTGCTTAAAATGGTCTGTAAATCGCTTCAACAGATACTCCGCCTCATAATGCACAAAGGACTCCGGCAAAGCTATAATTAGCTCCCTCGCCTCAATACACTTTCCCTCGGTTCCTTTTTTCTGAAAACATTCCTGATTACACTTAGCCAACTCCCTCCAAAAGCTCCGGTCCGGAATCGTAGTATAGGTAGCATACAAATTTTCCTGCTTTGCCTTACTTGATATATAAGTAATTCTGCCTGATACATTAGTCAGCTTATTCATCTGCACAAATGAATTTCTTGGCATACTAATCATCTCCCTTCTAATGCTTAATGTGAGTGGATGCATAGGCATCCGCTTACGAACCCATCGCCGTTTCCGGCGTAATAGCCCCCTGCAAGGGCGAAATACACAGAGTACAAAACGAAGTTTTGTGCGATGGGTATATTTCGCTCTGCGAGGCTTAGCCCTCGCTTAGGCGCACGAGGACTGATAAAGAAATTTATCTTAAGCTCAAAAAAGAAAAAGCCACATACCTTCAAAAAGATACATGGCTTCAACTAAGCTAATAACTATATTAAATTGGCTACAATTTGTGCCGTTTCCGGCACCACTTGTTTCTTCTGTAATTCCGGCTACAGTTACTTCCACAAATAATGCCACAACACATCCATCTACATAAGTTCTATAGCCATATACTATCAATCACCACAGAAACTGAAATCAAGCAACTCGTTTAATTCCGGCTCCAGCTCATACTTCTTCACATCTTCTTCCGTGTAGTTATGGTTATCAGAATTAACATTCATAACCGTTGTCCCCAACTCCGACTTCTGCATAAAAACTTGTCCTTGCTCCGGAACCTGTACTGTTGCTGCTACCTGCCCAGGTTGCTGCATTCCCATCATTTGTGATACCGGAATCTGAACTTGCATCTGTTGTGGCACAGGCACCATCCCCTGCAAACTCATCACAGATAAAAGAGACTGCTGTTGCATCATATACATGCCAGCCAGCCCTGGCAGATTATCAAGCACCTTTTTCTCCACTGCCTCCACAATTCCTTTTACAAAAGCATCTTCCTTTTCCCTTGATTCCAGATAAGGGTCCTGCTTGGTGGCAAGATGCCTTGCGTAGTAATCATTGATAGCTGCTATTACAAATTCATTCTGGGAGCGGAAGTCCTCCTTCACTTCCTTAGAGTGAAGGATTTCCCACGCCTGTCGTTCCGCCTCTTTTTCTTCATTGAAGCGGAAATTATGGTTCTTTACAGCCATTTAATCACCTACTTTCGCATCTTTTGACGAAGCATCATATAACAGAAGTATTCGTACCCCTTAGCATTGGCACAAATATCACGGTTAAAAGTGGTTCTGTCCGGATTATACTTTCCAAACATTTCAACCATCCTGGCACCACCGCCCATAACATACAACTTCATCAAATCCTCGTTATATTCGTAATCACGGAGTTTTTCAAAAATCTCCTTAACATACTGCTCTGCAATTTCCTTTGTCATATTCTGATACTTATCATTCACATCAATCTCCCCATATTGCAGAAACTGACTGATAATCTCATCCGGCAGCTTCACTCCGGTTTGGTTCATGATGTGATTCTGAATACGGATAAAACACTGATTTACACCAAGCTTTTCCGTCCAAGACTTACTTTCAATGGGTCTTCCATTATTCAGATACATCACATTCATGGTGCCGTTTCCGATATCCACCAGCAGATTCATTCCCTTAAAATCCCTCAAATTCTCAGCAACTGCTGCATAGCCCTGTGGCATAACCGTACAATCCACAATTTCAATCAGATAGCTTACCTTCTTGTATTTCAGGGAAACATATCTTTCTCTGGTCAGATACTTCTTAAAGCTCTCCCTCTGTGCCTGCACCCACTTCAAGGGAAGTCCCACTGCCAGATGAATCCTTGCCTCTGTAAGTCCTCTTGCTTCAAGCTCCTTTGCGATGGCTGCAAGAGTCATAATATAAGTGTCATCATCCTCCTGCTTGTCTGCAACAAAGCCCTTATGACCTTCGCCAATGATATAATAAGCACCATCGTATTCGATATACTCCTTGCTCAGCACCGGCTCGCTGTCACATTTCACAATTCCCGTAGGAAATACTCTGTGGGCGGTTTTCACATTGCCATAACCATTATCCACGCCCAAAATAATCGTTCCGTTCATATTGTATTCTCTAATCTCTCTCATACTAAAATCCTCCAAATTCTAATGATACTGGCGAACAATGTCGCTTAACACGAGCTCTTCCGCCATTTGTTTTGCCTGTTCCCGAAGCCTCCATATTTCCATTGTGGAAGCTGAATTTTGCGGCTTATGCTTAACCAGATACTGATTCACGATTCCCTCCAGCATCTCATAAGCCTCTTCGTTTACCTCTAAAGCCTTAGTATTCAAGGTTCCCATACGAATATGATGTCTGTACCTATCCGTGTGATTGGTTTTCATATAATCTATCCATAGAAGACCATATTTCCCAGCCCACACATCCGCCTCCTCCGAAACCACAATATTCGGATAAAACACACCATCTACTTCTGTATAAGTACCACCCATTGCTTCATAAGTTGATAATTCTCTGCTCATTGCGACTACCTCCATTCATTTATCTTGCTCTGCCTAGGCTGCTGCCAAGGCTCTCCTGCTTGCTGTACTCCTGCTTCTCATACCACTCCTTCAGAAGCTGTTCTATCAAGTCCGTCTTCTGCTTAGGAGTATAATCCTTTGGGAAATACTTCGCCAAAGAATCTGCTCGAAGTTTTATCTGCTCTCGCTGATTTGGCTTTTGCTCCTCCAAAACCATACAAATCGCATCCATATCCAACGTTCCATGCTGGCTCATTATTTTCAAACGACACGCCTGTGATAAGGATGGTGTACACTGTTCCAAATCCATAATGGCATGAAGCTCGTACTGCTCCTCTTCCTTCAGATAGGAAAGCTCCACAGCCACCGTAAAAGCAATCTTTCCTTCGTCCACCATATTCAGAATCTTAGGGATAAGATTGGTAAGGCGGATATAACGGGCAATCTGCCTCTGACTTTCTCCCAGCTGCATTGCAAGCTGTTTATTAGAATCAATAGGCGTTTGTTCAACTTCTTCGTTCGTCACTTGCCATCTGCCGTTCTCATCGTATCCACATACCACCTTTGCAAGAGACAGCGTTGGATTTTCTTCTGACTTTTTGCCAACTTGGCAAGAAGTTAAATCCGTCCTCTTCCCCTGCTGTTTCATTGCTTCCAGCTTCATCTTGTAAGCAAATGCCTTTTCGCTTGGCTTGATATGCTCCCTCTGCAAATTGCTATCCACCATAGCAATCACAGCCTCATTATCATCCAGTTCCACAATCATTACAGGAACTTCTGAAAGCCCTGCCCATTTACAAGCAGCTTTCCTACGATGCCCTGCAATAATCTCATACCCATCTCCATACGGATTAGCGCGAACAATTAATGGAACTAGTACTCCCTTATCCTCAATACTTCTTGCCAGTTCAAACAACGCAGTATCTTCCACAACATGGAATGGATGTTCCTTAAAGTCGTGTAAATCACTAATTTTGACGTTTCCCAACCTGATACCATGGTCGTCACCCCATGATGGATACATTTCCTTTGTTTCTTTCATTCTCGCATTCCTCCATTCTGAAATCTCAGATGTGAGAGCTGACAAAAAAGTAAGACCGCCTGCTTTCACATCCAAAGATGTTGAAAACAAACGGTCTTGCGACTCTTTTAATATTTAGTTGTTGATGAAAACTCTACCCGAAATAACCTTATATATGAACTGTAGATTTTTGTGTCCACTCATACCAGTTCCATAACTACTGAAACTTTAATCTCGTGAAAAATCTCTTTTTTACGTCCGATTTCGCCGGTATGATTAAATCTAAAAACCCGTGAAAAGTGCGTAAATTCAAGAATTTCTACATATCCACCCTTTGTAGACATGCGACGCACTCCACATGCCCAGTCATCGGAAACATATCCACCCCCCAAGCCTCTCCAGCCCTATATCCCAGCTTTTTCATATATTTAAGATCCCTGGCCAAGGTCTCTGGATTGCAGGAAACGTACACTACCTTTTCTGCACCCATTTTTTTTATGGAATCCATAAATTCCTCTGTACTTCCGCTTCGTGGTGGATCCATGATAACGACGTCTGCTTTCTCTCCCCGTTGTGCCATATTCACCATAAAACGTCCCGCATCATTACAGTAAAAACGTATATTAGATACCTGATTCAATTTTGCATTATTCACCGCATCCCTGACGGCATCCTCATTCAGTTCCACTCCGATGACCTGACCGGCATGGCGGCTGGCTATGATGCCAATAGTTCCGATCCCGCAGTAAGCATCCAACACCGTTTCCCGGCCAGTAAGTCCGGCCAGTTCTAATGCCTTTAAATAAAGTTTCTCCGTCTGTACCGCATTCACCTGATAAAATGACCGTGAGGAAATGCGGAAGGTACATCCGCAGAGCTGATCTGTAATATAACCTTTTCCATAAAGAATATTTTCCCTGTCTCCCAGCACCATGCTGGTTCCCCGTCCGTTGATATTCTGAATAATGGTTGTAATCTCCGGATGCTTCTGTCTGAGCGCCCTGACAAAATTATTCTTAGAGGGAAATACAGGCGATGCAGTAACCAGCACTACCATAATATCCCCGGACTGAAAGCCGCGGCGAACCAGAACATGGCGCAGCAGACCGTAGCCGGTATCCTCATCATAGGTACGGATTTTAAAAGATTTCAGCATACTGCGGATAGTGCCAATGATCTCATCCGCTTTTTCATCCTCGATCAGACAGGTCTCTACCGGCACTACGATGTGACTGTTTTCCTGATAGATTCCGGAAATAATATTGCCTCTGCGGTCACGGTCAAAAACGGCGTGAACTTTATTTCTGTAATGAAATGGTTCTTCCATTCCAATTACAGTCTCAACCCTGGCTATCCCCTTTAACAGTTCATCCAGCTGTTTCTTTTTCATTTTCAGCTGCTCACCGTAAGACAAATCCAAAAACTGACAGCCTCCGCACTTCCGGTTCACAGGACAGAGACTCCTTTTTTTCTTATTATATTCTCTTTTATCTCCCTCTCTCTCTGGTTTTGCCACGGCCCCCTCTCCTTTATTCCCCAGAAATGTCTTTTGTTGAATGAAGGTTTCCTTTTTACCGGCAATTTCTGTTTTTCCGACTGTGCCCCTTCCTCTGCCAGTCTTTCTTTCTCCAATGGCCTCCTGTTTTTTTCTCTCCTGCTTTTTTTCTGCGTATATCGAACGGTTTCCGTTCCCCTTTTTCCGGCCTGTACCATCTGGTCTTCTCGTCTTTTCCATATATTATAACTCTCTCCTTATCTGCAGAAATATGTTACTGTATGCAATTTTCACCCATACTGTTCTGTATCTTTGAATCTTACTGAGTTTTCCCAATCGGCTATCAACATTTTACCACAAATCCCTTATAAAGTGTAATAAAACGTAATGACCGCCGCGTACCTTCCGCCGCTAAAGGCCTGTCAGAAGCCAGTATTTACAGATCTGATGCGTGGATCCGGCTCTTGCTCTGTCACCATTTTGCGGCAGAGCAATGCTGCAAAAAAGGTGTTTTCCGTCTGTTTCACAAGCCCGAAAAACACCTCTTTTATTCTTATCATCTATGGTCCATTATGACCTTTCAAGGCAAATGCCGGCGATGGTTACGGCTGCCAGTGCAAGACGCATCCCTCTGCATCTGCAGCCCCCTGCCTCTTTAGATCGCAGCTGTTACCTTCTTAAGCCACTCCTTCTCATCCCCTTCCAGATAAGGGCTGATTTTCTCATACACCTGTGCGTGGTATGTGTTAAACAGTTCCACATCCCTCTCTGTCATAAGGCTCTTATCTACTGCGTCTACATCAATGGGGACAAATGTCAGGAACTCAAATTTCATAAACTGACCATACTCATTTTTCTCATCCTTTACACAGAGGATCAGATTTTCCGTCCGGATTCCATGCTTACCTTCAATATAAAGACCCGGCTCATCAGAGGTAATCATTCCTTCCTCCAAAATACCATTGTCATGACGCTCCGGCACCATTTTATAGCGGATGCCGTTGGGACGCTCATGGACATTCAGCAGATATCCCACACCATGCCCTGTTCCATGGTCAAAGTTCAGTCCCCGGCTCCAGAACGGCTCTCTTGCCACATAATCCAGGCTCAGGCCCCGACAGCCATATAAGAATCTCACCGCCTGCAGCCGCAGCATACTGATAAGCACCAGGGTAAAGTGCTCTTTTTCCTCTTCTGTAAGTTCTCCCAGAGAAATGGTTCTGGTAATGTCCGTAGTTCCCTCATAATACTGACCGCCGGAATCTACCAGATAAAAGTTCCTTGGCTCTAACATGGTGTTGCTTTCCTCTGTAGCCGAATAATGGCACATGGCCGCATTGGAGCCGTAAGCAGAAATGGTGCCAAAGCTGGGCTCCAGATATCCCTCCTGTTCCTTTCTGAAACTTTCCAGCTTCTCCTGGGCGCTGATCTCACTGACAGGCTCCTTCCCTATCTGATGCTTCAGCCAATAAATAAACCGGGTCACAGCCACTCCATCCTTGATATGGGCCTTTTTCTCATTCTCCACTTCCACGGGATTCTTTTCCGCTTTCGCCTGAGAGGTGGGATTCATCTGGTCAATGATTTCATTCTTCCCGTCCATGGCCTGGTACAGCGCATAATTTCCCCGCTCCTTCTCAAACAGTACCTTCTCTCCCTGAAGCGCTCCTGCCTCCTTATAAATATCATTATAAGGCAGAACCTTCACACCCAAGCCATTCAGGTATTCCCGGATACGGCCGTCCAGCACCTTCTCATTGATAAACAGCCTTACCTCGTCCATAGTCACCATCACATAGGACAGAACCACCGGATTGTAGGCAATATCATTTCCCCGGATGTTTAAAAGCCATGCGATATCATCCAGTGAAGTCAGAACATGAACGGTGGCATGAACCTTCTCCATTGTTTTTCTCAGCTTTGCAATTTTATCTGCCGCTGCTTTTCCGGCGTATTTTTCCTCCAGTACCCAGGCTGGCTCTGCGGACAGTTCCGGACGATCCTCCCAGATCATTCCCACCAGATCCTCGGTGCAGGAGATTCGGGCATTTTTATCCTTCAGACTCTTTTCCAGTCCCAGCCCTGTCAGGGAATTCACTACTCGGCCGTCAAAGCCCAGGCAGCCGCCCCTGGGCACATGAGTTTCCAGATATTCAGAAACGGAAGGTACACCCTCCTGCCCCATTTTCATCATTTTCACCTGCGTTCCCTTTAGCTGTGCAGCTGCCTGAACAAAATACCGGCCGTCCACCCACAGGCAGGCCTCATCCATGGTAACAACTGCCGTACCCGCGGAACCCGTAAAACCGGTCAGAAACTTTCTGCAGGTAAAATGATCTCCCACATATTCAGATTCATGAAAATCCGCTGTAGGAACAAGATATGCATCCATCTGGCGCTCTCTCATTTTTTCGCGTAAATGTTCCATTCTCTCATCAATTATATGCATTTTTCTTCCTCCTCTGCTGCGTATAATATCGGTATTTTTCATCTTTGCAGCCGTTTTCTGCCGCCTGCGTTCTGATCTGCACCGATATTACGCCTTTCTCAGCGCATCCGCAATGGCCGCGCCGATTCCTTCATTATACGTCGGTTGAGCCCGCATTGCAAATGACATCTGCTCCGCTGTCAGACCATTTGCAATTGCCGTTGCAATTTCTCCAATCATATCCGTCGCACGGGGACACATCATCTGAGCGCCCACAATAGTATTACTGTAGGCCTCAAACACCAGCTGAATAAAGCCGTCCTGTTCTCCGGAAATGATAGACCGTCCATTTTCCTCCATGGAAAAATGGCCGCAGCGCACTTTAAGCCCCCGCTTTCCTGCCTCTTCCTCTGTCAGTCCCACCGTCGCTATCTCTGGATCTGTATAAATACAGTTAGGCACAATGGGAAGGGGAACAAACATCCCGGTGGGTACTGCCTGCAGCTGTATGGAATGAGGCCGTCCGGCAATTTTTTCTACCACATAGGTTCCCTGGGCTGCTGCCACATGGGCCAGCTGAATTTCTGCGCACACATCACCGATAGCATAGACTCCCGGCTCGCTCGTCTCAAAATCTGCAGATACGGCAATCCTTCCATCCTTCTTTTCAAGGTTCACATCCGTGCCGCATAACCCCTCTGTATCCGGCCGCCGTCCAATGGCCATCAGCACCTGCCCGGCCCTTGTACGCACTGGTTCACTGCCGTCATTGGGGGTGATCACACAATTCAGTCCATTCTCCCCCTGGGTCAGTTCTGTCACCGTAGAATCACAGTAGACGTGAATTCCTTTTCTGCAAAGCACACGTTCCAGGGCAGCAGACATCACATCATCCATAGGGGCCATCAGATGTTTTTTCTTCTCCACAATGGTCACATGAGAGCATAAGTTATTAAACAGAGTGGCAAACTCCACAGCGATCACTCCGCCGCCCATTACCGTCAGCCGGTCAAAATTCCAGCTTTGAGCGGCCAGCAGCCGATCACTGTTCCACACCCCCGGCAGATCCGCGCCAGGAATAGAACTCATCACCGGTGCTGCTCCCGCCGCCAGGATCACGTTCTTTCCCTCATAGAACTCCCTTCCCCCTTCTGCCAGTTCTACTTCTACCGTCCGATCCCTGCGCAGCGTTCCCTTCCCATAGATGACTTCTACTTTGCAGGTTTCAAACAGCCTCTCAATACCATTCCGGTACTTATCCACAGCTGCCTTCTTATAAGACTGCATTTTCCCAAAATCAAAGAAAATACCATCCGCAGACACGCCAAATTCACCGCAGTTCTGCATCATGCGGAACATCCCTGAAGCATAAAGCAGCGCCTTGGCAGGAATACAACCTCGGTTTACACAGGTTCCTCCCACCCTTTTTTCCTCAATTACAGCCACCTTAAGCCCCAGTTTCGCCGCCTTGAGGGCCGCTGTATATCCTCCAGGCCCTGCTCCGATCACTACCACATCCAGTTTTTTGGCCATTGCTCTTCTCCCTATATCCACCCAAAATGACGGCAGGCGTTCCACACGCCGTCCTGATCCACCGCATCTGTCACATAATCCGCTATTGTCTTTAATTCCTCCACCGCATTTCCCATTGCAATCCCGATTCCTGCCAGCGAAACAATCTCATAATCATTCATGCTGTCTCCAAATGCTGCCGTCTGCCCCAGCTCCATTCCATAGTATTGACAGAGCCTCTTTAGCCCCTCTGCCTTGGAGGCTTCCTTTTCCACCACATCGGCCCCCATTTTCCCGGAAAACAAGGGAAACTTAAATTCAGGAAAATGGGCTTCCAGTTCCGCCACATTCTCCGGTCCACCCACATATACCAGGGTACGCACTGGCATTTCCATCAGTTTCCACGGATCCTCAAAGCGCCGGCTGGTCTCTCCCCAGCGGAGCAGATCCATCCGCTCCACAACCTCAGGCGCAGTATAGTAATCGCCGTTCTCCATACTTACTCCAAGAGCAATTCCCCGTTCCTCACCATAGGCCAGAAGGCGGCGCAGACGTTCTTTGTCCATAATATGCTCATACAGTGTCTTTCCCTTGACAGTTACCCTGGTGCCATTCATATGGATGATTGCATCCGGCCGGATCTGATCCCTGTACTCCACACTTAACGCCAGATCCATGTTGCGTCCGCTGCCCACCACGATCACACTGTCCCGCCGCAAAAGTTCTACCGCCTCCATAGCGCTCTCTGGTATCTTCCACGTCTTATGATCCAAAAGCGTCATATCAAGATCAAAGCTGACAATTCTTTTCTTCTCTCTTTCCATCTTAAATGTCCTTTCCCACTTCAGGCCTCCTTATGCCGTGCCTGTTTCATCATCCCCCGTTAAACATACTGTTTTTGAAATAATTTGTAACTATTCAGCCATGCGTCAATATGTGCTGTAAGCTGGCTTGCATAAGTAAATTTCTCTACAAATTGACATATAGCTGAATAATTACAATAATCTCAATTTTTTTCAAAATAGGGCTTTTCAAAACAAAAAAATTATGCTATACTACAATAGTTCGTTCAACAACGGAGTATGGCGTAGCTTGGTAGCGCGCTCGGCTGGGGGCCGAGAGGTCGCAGGTTCAAATCCTGTTACTCCGATTTTTATTAAATCAAGGGTTTCTGGTGTTTCATTTCACCAGAAACTTTTTGTTTACTGACGATTACCTTTTTCTTTTTGATTACCATCCCTCCCCAGTTTCTTACCTGTATGCTGCCGCGCTATTTCTTCTCGTATCATATTTTCATACGGTTCCTGTAAATACAGCATATCTATCTTACCATGAGCCTCAAGAGATTGCAACATTTCCATCATGGAACCCATGACAAACCCACAAATGAACACTTGCCATCATAACCGTGACAAAAAAAGCACGAACAACTGTTTAATCCGTGCTTTCACTCATTAACTTACATTTTTCAAACCACTACAAACTGTTTTCAAAGGCCAGTAGCCACTCCACATCCTCCGCAATGCCCTCACAGTCATCCGCTGTCTCCATGCCGTATTCCACTACCAGGTCGGCCTGAGGGGTATATTTCCTAAACCAGGTCAGGAAGCTGCCAAAATCCAAGGTTCCGTCCTCAATTCGCCTGTGATTATCATGAACTCCGTCATTATTGTGAAGATGGTACGCCACAATCTGTCCCCGAAGACGTTCCATAACATTACACAGGTTCCACCCATTGGCGTGGGCATGTCCGATGTCTATGAGCACCGGGTACTTTTCCGTCTGGCACAAAGAAACAAACTCATTCTCGTCCAGCAACATATTATTCCGATCCATGACCCCTGCATTCTCCACGGCCACCGGTATTCCAGAGGGGCGAAACAGTTCCTCCACCCTGCGGTAATTCATGCAGGAATCCCTGATCATCCTCTCCTTATCCCTGACAACGCAGTTATTGTGATGGAAAACCATATAACGGCTATTAAGCCTCTCTGAATATTGAAGTGTCTGCATCACCAGCTCCATAGTATATTCATACTCTGCGGATCCCTGAAGTGCTGAATGCTCTGCCTTGTAATAGGGACCGTGAAAACTAATGGGAACATGGCTCAGAATGTCCATGCTCCCCTCTAGTAGGGAGGCAAATATCTGCTGATGGAACATAGGAAATACTTCCACCCCCACCTGTCCCTTCCATTTAGCCACATATGACAGGACTCTCTTAAATTCCTCCGCCTTATACATATTGGTACTGATGAGCAAAGCCATTGTCCTTTTCTCCCTTCTTCCTGACCCCATTCTGAACTATATACGGCTCCTTGGCGGCCCTTAACTGCTCAGGATAACCCAGAGAAATCTGGGTATCCCTGTCAAAGAGATGCATTTTGTCAAAATCCAATTGAATGAATATTCTTTCTCCCGGAGCCGGGATATCTCCGTCACTCACTGCGATCAACTCCATATTATCCATATGTACATACACACCGTACCGGTTACCATAATCCTCCACATATTTTACAATTCCCTCCAAAGTATTATCCTGATGCCTACGCAGCAAAACCATGTGCTCTGGACGGATTCCCAGGAACAAACGATCAGACTCATTATGTGAAGCTAATCTGGACCACATATCCGGCAGACAGATTACCTGTTTTCCAATCACCAGTGTTCCCTTGGTATAGGATGCCTCTACAATATTCATGGAAGGGGATCCAATGAACTTTGCAGTAAATACATTTGCGGGACGGTTATATACATTAGAGGGAGTATCCAGCATCTGCATTTTCCCCTCGTACATAAGAGCAATGCGCTGTCCCACGGTCATGGCCTCAATCTGATCATGGGTTACATATACAAGGGTCTGATGATACCTCTCATGGATTTTCACCAGCTCTTTCCGTGCCCGCAGCCTAAGCTGGGCATCCAGGTTGGAAAGTGGTTCGTCCAGCAGGAAATAATCCGAACGTTTCACCACTGCCCTGGCCAGCGCTACCCTCTGGCGCTGGCCGCCTGAGAGATCCTTGGGTTTACGATCCTCCAAGCCCTTCAAGTCCAGCATATCCAGAACCTCTAAAAGCCGAGACTTTATCTCTGACGGATTCATCTTGTGGGCTTTTAAGCCATAAATGATATTATTCTGCACTGTCATATGAGGGAACAAAGCATAATTTTGAAATACCATGGACACATTCCTCTCCCCACAAGGTACATTGTTTACCAATCTGTCATTCATATAGAGATTTCCCCCGCTAAGTTTCTCTAAACCCGCAATCATTCGCAGAGTGGTTGATTTGCCGCACCCGGAAGGTCCCAATAGAATCAGACGCTCTCCTTCCCTGATTTCCATATTCAGATCCTTAACGATTACATTATTGTCATAAGCCTTTACTACATGGTCAAATACTATGTTTTTCATTTATTTCTCCTTATCAGACTTCCAAAACCGCAAACTCCCCTTACCCCTTAATGCCCGACATGGCAAAGGTATTGATGATATATCTCTGAAAGAGGATATACAATGTCAGCGGAACAATCATGGTCATAACCGAAACAGCCATTGCTATGGTAAACTCTGTTCCTCCCTCTGCACTTATATACATCTGCAAGGCCAACGACAGAGTGTAATTCTCCTTGCTTTTCAGTATAAGAACCGGCCACACATACTCGTTCCAGGAATTGATGAAAAAAATGATTCCCGTGGAAATAATGGAGGGCCGTACCAATGGTATAATGATATCCTTCATGATTTTCAGATTCTTCACATTTTCCATCTTTGCCGCTTCAATAAGAGCTCTGGGAATTCCCCGCATGGATTGGCGCAGGAGAAATATTCCCAGCACATCGGCCAACTGGGGCAGAGCAACACCCCATATTTTGTCGCTAAGACCGATTTTGGAAATCATAAGATAGTTGGGAATCATTGTAACGGTAAATGGTATGAACATAGTAGACAGCATGATAAAGTACAGAATTCCCTTCCCCTTAAAATCGAAATAAACAAAGGAATACGCAGCAAACAGGCTGGTAACCGTCTTAAAAATAGTTACAGTGGCAGCAATCAAAAATGTATTCAGTGTAATCCTCAAAAAGGGGAGCTTACTAAATACATGGAGATAGTTCTCCACTGTGGGCCTAGCCGGGATAATCTCAAATACTGTATTGAAGGCATCCTGCATGGATTTAAAGGAATTGGACACAGCAAACACAATGGGGATCAGCATGAGAAACACAGCACACAAAAGAAGAAGGTGCCATCCCAGCTGCATTTCTTTAATTTTCATAATATACCCCCTTTTCCACAAACCTGAATTCCAGCAACAACAGCGCAATAAACAGTACCATGGTGATCACTGATACGGCTGATGAAGTGCCCGTACGGTACAGGGTAAATGCCTCATGGTAAGACATATATATTAAGTTTGAACTGGCGTAGTTTGGGCCACCCTGAGTCACCACTTTGATGGGTGTAAATACATACTGAAGTCCCTGTACAATGGTAATGATAAACACGTAGATTCCCGTAGCCGAACTCATGGGAACCACCATGTCGCGAAATATTTTCCACAAAGGAATGTTGTCCAGTCTGGCTGCCTCAATTACTTCTGTGGATACACCGGATACACCTGCCAATATGATGATGAAATTATAGCCAAATACCTTCCAAGAGGTAATTACACTCAGCACTGCGATTACCCATCCCTCCGCCTTGGACCAAAAGGGAAGTGTCAGGCCAAAATGCTTTAATATAATGGCCACTGGACCGGAAATCGGATTCAAAATCCAAATATACAGGATGGATCCCACCACCAGGGATATAACACTGGGCAGAAAAAAAAGCGCTTTATAAAACCCCTTTCCCCTCTTGATCACAGCTGACAGAATAAAAGAAAGGATATAGGGCAACACAAAATTCAGCACTAAAAGCACAAGAATATACACAACCGTATTGCCTGCAATCTTCCAGGAATTCGGATCCTTAAAAATAGCCGTATAATTAGCCAGACCCACAAACTTTTTTACCGGTTTAACCATATTCCACTCAAAAAAGCTGAGATAAACTGTATAAAACAAAGGATAAAACATGAACACTGCAAACACTGCCAGGGATGGCACAAGAAACAGGTATCCCAGCAATGTCTGCTTTTTTTCTTCCTGATTCAATCTAATTTTACCTCCATAAAGGGGCAGGTACCCCCATATATTCCAGAGATACCCGCTCCAGTTTATTGTAAGGACTGCGGCTATTGTAGTTCCCATTCAAATTACAAGCCAGGTACTGTGCCGCCTCCAACCAGTTACTGTGCTGACAGCAGTTGGTTGATGGCATCCTGTGTTGCCTTCATTCCATACTCTGCAGTGACCTGTCCGCCCAAAATCTGATCCCTCATATCTAAAAGCATCTGCTCTGCCTGAAGGCCTGCATCTCCTGGGAACGCCGTCCACGGAACAACTCCGTCCATTTGCTCGATAGCTGCGTTCATCATCTTGTTCTCAGCAAGAAATGTCTTAAGTCCATTCTCAGCTCCGGCCACATCTTTTCTTGGAGGAACATAGCCAGTTCCTTCTGTCCAAGCTGCCATGGATTCCACACTGTAAAGGAACTTCTCAAATTCCCATGCCGCCTTGATCTGATCGTCACCCTGAGCCGTGATAGCCAGAAAACATCCGCCTGCTGGAACCATGCGCTCCTTGTCATTCCACAGAGGAGATTTTACAGTTGCCACATCAAACTGCGCCCCCTTCTGTACGGAAGCCCTTCTGGCAATGGTGGTGTAAAGCATGGCGCAGTTACCATCAATAAAGCTCTGGCAGCCTTCCTCCCAAGAAATATGTAAAGCAGTCTGATCCTTTACCATATCAGCCAGCAATTGCATGGCTGCAATTCCATCCTCCGTAGCAAAGGAAGCCTCTTTTTTACCTTCCCCATTGGTGGTCAGCATCTTAGCGCCGCTGCTTTCAATCAAACCCTGCTGTGCCCAGAAATCCGCTGGCTCCTGCATATAAAATCCATATTTTCCAGTTTTTTCCTTAATGATCTTTGCAAACTCACTGACCTCCTGCCAGGTGGCGGGGCCATTTTCAGGAAGTCCTGCCTCTCTTAAAATGTCCTTATTGATGTAAAGGACTGGATTACTTAATGAATATGGGATGCCCACCTGTGAACCCTCACTGTTTACAGCCAGTTCAAGGATATTGGGAAGAAATTTGTCTTGAAGGAAACTTGCTTCCTCCTTGTCAAACTTGTCAATCGCTTCCTGAGGGGGCACATAGGAGAAGTTATTAGAAAAATAATCCAGGAATGCCCATCCAATCTGCACCAGAGCCGGAGAATTGCCGGCTGCCGCCTCTGCCTGAAGATTCTGCATCAGCCCCTTATACATATCCGGGTTATATTTTGCCACTACCTGGATGTGGTCATTACTTTCGTTAAATTGCCTAACCAGCTCGTCTACCACCAATCCTCCCTGTGTTTCCGCATTACAATGCCAATATTCGATTACTGTTTTCTCTCCAGTTGAACTGTTTACTTCCGCATTTGCTTCTGTATTGTTCTCTGCCTTATTTCCTGTCTGGTTTTCCCCCTCCACACTGGTCTGTCCCTTAGATAAACCTGCAGTATCCTGGATGCTGTTTCCTGGCGCAGCCGCACCGCAGCCTGATAATATAGCCATTGAAACTGCCATGGCCAACGCCATCAAAGATTTTACACTTCTTTTCATTACTCCATTCCTCCTAATCATTCTAAGTATGTTCTTTAATCTTAAAGAATAAATGTAAATTTCGGAAGATGAATTTCGTAAAATCTTTGCAGGAATTTGTAAAGTACCAAAAATAAATCTGATCGTATCCTGTTGGCTGAATATCCCTAAGTGCGTCGGATATGTATGACGTTCTTCTTATGTACAAACGGATTGAAATGCAGTTTAATCAACAGCATCAACTGATTATTTCCCCTGATTATATTTTTATTTTCTCACAGTCAAAAGCTGCGGCCGACGCATAAATGCGCCAGCCGCAGCCTCTTTTCACAGAATTTTCCCGCTTGTCGCTGTATTTACAGGAAAACTCCTCCTTATTTTGTTTTCCAGATTCCATCCATCTCAAGCCGCCATGCAAACTGACATTCTCTCATCCCATCAATCCCGACTCCGTATCATTCTCTTTTAGTCAAAAAAGCTGATCGCCTTGCAGGGTGTTCTGTAATTGGCCGGCGCGTAGCAGATACCGGTCGCGGGGTTGCTGGCATGGATAATCTTTCCGTCCCCCACATAAATCCCCACATGGTTGATGTAGTCGCCGCTGGCATAAAAGAGCAGATCTCCCGGCTGTACCTCGTTCACAGAGATGGTTTTTCCCTTTCCTGCCTGTTCCCGCGAACTTCTCCCGGTGCTGATGCCAAAATGGGAAAATACGCTCATAACGAAACCGGAACAATCCGCTCCGTTTGTAAGGCTTGTCCCGCCATATACATAAGGATTGCCCAAAAACTGTTTGGCATATGCCACCACGGCGTTGCGTGAGGCGGATACTACCTTGGAGCTGTCCTCATTCCCTGCTGACGGGCCATTGGAATCGGTCTGAGTATTCTTTGCTACATCTTCAGGCTTTGAAACAACAGGAGCGGCTACATTTTCCTGAGTGCCCTTTTCCGGGTTGGCCTCAATAACCGGGATCCCGGAGCTGGTCTTTTTGGAAGCGGAGGAAAATCCGCTGTCCTGCTGCTGGGCCTTTGCCTGCTCCAGAGCCTGGATCGCCGCGTCAGCCTCTTTCTGGGCCTGAGCCTTTTCCTCTGCCTGAGCCTGCTCTTCTTCCGTGGATACAGCCTCCTTAAACTCGGTTTCTGTTTCTATGTACTCTTTGGACACATACCCCTCCAGATCCGTGTCCACAGCTACCTTATAAAAATCCCCTTCCTGTCCCGTAACTGAGCATATGGCGCCCTGAGATAAAAGGGTCAGTGTCCTTCCGTTTAAATCAGGAGTTTCCCGCAGACGTACAGTCGTCGCGCCTTTTATGGTGCCGTAGGTGTGCCCCACCTCTTTTGCTTTTGCAGCGGCTGCCTCTCCTGTAACGAAATACTCGGCCTTGATATAGCCGGTAACAGAGCCGGAACGGATCTTATACCACTGTCCGCCCTCCCCCTCCACGGTTTCCAAAATCTCAGCCGCACAGTCATTGTTGATCTTGCCCACAACAGTGCTGGAGGTATTGGCCTCTGTGCGGATATTAACAGAACCGCTTACCCTGGAAACAGCAATATTTTCATATCCCGGAGCTCCCAGCGCGGTAAATGCGCCTGCCAGCGTGCACAGACTGCCGATGATCAGTACCTTCTTCCATGTTTTCATCTGATTTTTATCCTCCTAATGGGCTGCAAGATAGCGCTCTGCGCTGGTCACCGCATTGGCCCCGTCTGCAGCGGCTGTGATGATCTGTCTGAGTCCCTTTGTTCTCACATCTCCTGCCGCAAAAATACCCGGAGCAGAGGTAACGCCGTCCTCACCCGCCTTAATGTATCCATGCTCCATATCAACCAGCCCTGCAAAAGCCCCGCTCTCCGGCCAGATTCCCACAGCAATAAATACACCCTGGAGAGGCAGTTCACGCTGTTCGCCGGTTTTTACATTTGTCAGCTTCAGCTTTTCTACGGCGTTTCCTCCTTCGATGGAATCTGCTACTGTATCCCAGAGAATCTCCACATTTTCAAGAGCAAACAGATTTTCCTGAAGACTCTTTGCCGCCCGCAGTTCATCTCTTCTGTGGATCAGATATACCTTGCTGCACATTCTTGCCAGGAAAATGGCGTCCTCTACGGCAACATCTCCTCCGCCGATGACAGCAGCTGTCTTATTGCGGAAGAAAGCGCCGTCGCAGGTAGCGCAGTAGGAAACACCTGTTCCTGCAAACTTCTCCTCACCTGGAATCCCCAGCTTTCTGTGGATGGCTCCCGTAGCAAGGATAAGTGTCTTTGTCTCATAGGTATTTCCCTGGCAGATAACCCTTTTTACTGGTCCGTCCTGTATGGAAAGCACCTCTTCTTCTTTAAATTCAGCGCCCAGACGGTCCGCATGCTCTCTGAGCTTCAGTCCCAGATCATATCCGCCGATGCCTGGAAGTCCAGGGTAGTTGTCTACCTCATAGGTCGTCAGTACCTGTCCGCCGCTTACCATGGCCTTTTCTAAAATAAGTGTATTCAGCCTTGCCCTCTGGGCATATACGGCTGCTGCCAGTCCCGCAGGACCGGAACCGATGATGATCAGATCGTATGGTTGAGTCATAAATTCTATTCCTTATCTCTATATGATTGATTTGTTGTTGGACAATTTTTTACATATTCTCTTTTATTATAACACAGATTACAAATTTGTTACAAAAAAAATTCTTACGATTCTGACGCCTCCCGCACTCCCCTTTATAAATATGTTTGCAGATGCCCGGGCATGGTTTTACCGATCAAAATATGCTATAATAGTCCTGAAAGGCCCGCTGTTTTCAAAGGCGGGATCCGGAAAGGATGGTTTTGCATATGGCAAGAAAAACAGTATTAGTCACTGGCGCCTCCCGCGGTATCGGAAAGGCAATCGCAGTAAAATTTGCAAAAAAAGGATATAATGTGGCCATCAGCTGTGTGCACAGCAGGGATCGTCTCTTACAGACCCAGAAGGAGATCCAGAGCTATCAGGTTCCCTGTCTGGCCTATATGGGCGATATGGGCAATATGAAATGCTGTGAGGAATGGTTTGAGCAGGTAAAAAAGCAGTTTGGCGGGGCTGACGTACTGGTCAATAACGCCGGCATTGCCTACATCGGCCTTCTTCAGGACATGAGCTCTGACGACTGGGAAAAAATGCTTCATGTCAATCTGACCTCTGTTTTTAACTGCTGCAAGCTGGCCATCCCCTATATGGTACGCCAGAAGCAGGGCAAGATCGTCAATATTTCCTCCGTCTGGGGCGTGGCAGGCGCATCCTGCGAGGCAGCCTACTCAGCCACCAAGGGGGGCATCAACGCCCTGACAAAGGCCCTGGCAAAGGAACTGGCTCCCAGCGGCATCCAGGTAAACGCCGTAGCCTGCGGAGCCATTGACACAGAGATGAATCAGTGGCTGGAAGAGGAGGAACTGATTTCCCTGGTGGATGAAATCCCCGCAGGCCGCCTGGGGCGTGCCGAGGAGGTAGCTGACCTGGTCTATCATCTCAGCTATAAAGACTCCTATCTCACCGGTCAGGTCATCGGTCTTGACGGCGGCTGGATCTGATTGTTTTTCCACTTTCTCCCATTTCATTTTCCTTACAAAAGTTTACAAAAGGTTTACATCTATTGACCTTGGAGTTACTTCAGGGTATACACTTTGGGCATAAGGAATTGATCCGCAGTTCCGGTTTTACAGACTGGCAGCTGTAATCATAAGAATCAGGAGGAATGAATCTATGAAGAAGCGTTTTGCTATTGCGGCTCTGTCCCTTGCTCTTACAGCAGGCAGCGCCATGACATCTCTGGCAGCAGGTTTTGTCGGCACCCCCCATGGTGTGAAATATCAGTGGGGCGACGGTTCCTACTGCACCAACAACTGGGTACAGTACAAAAATCACTGGTTTTACTTTGGCAACGACCAGCTGATGCGTACTGGGTGGATCCAGAGAGACGGCACCTGGTACTATGCAGCAAATACAGGCGAACTCCAGGGCGGCCTGATGAAGATCAACGGCAACGTATATTACTTTGACAGCAACAGCTGCAAGATGCAGACCGGTGTCCGTGAAATCAACGGCCAAAACCATGAATTTACAGAAAATGGAACCACCGATGGCGGTCCATATGTTTATACCGAGTGGAACAGCGACGGATCCATCCGCAGAGGAACCAAGTACGGCGTTCGTTAATATTATGTAACGATCCATCATCCGCATAGACAAAATCCCCGCCTGGGGACCGGGAAATACCCTGTGATATATTCCGGTACCCAGGCGGGGATTTTTTATTTTCCAGCAGAATTGCTTTTCAGTTCACCAGCCCATTCAAAGCCCTTTTTCGCAAGAATCACAGCCAGGATTTCATTGATCACAGCCGCAGCCGCGATCGTCCCCTGAATGATTCTGGCACACTCAGGAGCAGGTGCGCTCAGTACAGAAACAGCAATCCCGGTAAAAACAAGCGAAACACCCGAATGAGGCAGGAGTGTAAATCCCAGAAATTTTTTAACGGTCTCAGGTGATTTTGTGATGCCTGCGCCAAAATACGCTCCGCAATATTTTCCCAGTGCTCTCGCCACAATATAGATCACTGTAAAAAGGCCGGCTCCCATAATTAAATGGTAATCCAGCGGAGCGCCCAGATTCAGAATCACAAGAATCATGGATATTCCAAGAAACGGATTAAAAACGCGCATGATCTCTTCCAGCCTTTCCTCTGTAACCATATTGGAAAACGCGGCAGAAAATGCCATACCGATCAGCATAAAATTTAAAACCGGCTTTGGCATCACCAGATCATTAAATATAAATCCCACGCCTGACGCAATCAGAATATTCAGTATCAGGAGCAAAAGCGTACCCCTGGAGCTTCTCTCTTTTTTCAGGAACAAGCCTGCTAACAGCCCGGCTGCAGCCCCTATAACCAAAGGCAGTATTACAACCAGGGCGATCATATATGCCGGAAGCTCTCCGGCGGAAAGGTTTCCTGCAACAATCGCCACCGTCGTAAAAAAAACGATGCAGCCCACAATATCGTCCAGCGCCGCCATGGGAATCAGGGTATTCGTCACCGGCCCGTCCGCCTTAAACTCCCGCACAATAGACAATGCCGGAGCAGGAGCCGTTGCCAGGGCAATGCCGCCAAACAAAAAGGCCAGATACAGCGGAATATCCTGAAGATAAAATACGATTCCGAATACAAGAGATACGAACAGGAAGGTTCCAATGGATTGTGTAAATGTTGTAATCACAATCGCCTTGCCCGAACGCTTTATCTTGCTCCACACAAGCTCAGTACCAATCATAAGACCCACGGCACATTCTAAAATATGCACGATGGTCTGATACCACTGAGCATCCAGGATCTGATGATCCATGAGCGAAAGTGCATGAGGCCCCAAAACCATCCCCGCAATCAGCCATCCCAGAATAGACGGCAGTTTAAATTTTGATATGAGCTTACCCGCCAGAAATGCAAGTATAACCGCTGCCAGCAGCCTTATAAACAGAATGATCAATTTTCTCTTCCTCCCTGTCATTTTATTATAGTTTTTATTGCGGCCTTATTTTTCCGTCCGTTCTCCACGATTCTTTTTTGCGACCCCATAAAGCATTATATCCAAAATTTTAGAAAGATTTTCTTCATGGTATTCTGCCAATGCATGGATATCCTCTTTCTCGCAGGACCTGCTTTGAAAATATCCGTTGAACATTTCAAGAAAAATCATAAAATACTCCATCGCCGCAGCTTCGGTTATCCCATCCCGCATCTCTGTCTGCTGTAATAACTCCCTGAAGCAATTTATGAAAAAATCATCATATTTCTGCCGGAGGGCGTGTATTTTTCTGCGAAGATGCTCCGGAGGCTGTACAACGGTATAAAAAAACAGATTGCAGCAGCAGGGATGTTCCCTGAAAAACTGCTGCCGCATATGGAACAGGTTCTGCAGGCTTTCCTGAATACCGTCTGCTTTATACTCCTGATTTTTAAAGTATTCTGTCATTTCATCAAAACATTCTTCCACACACTTGAGATATAGCTCATCCTTGTTCTTAAAATTGTGATATACAAGACCTTTTGAAATCTGATTCTCATTACAAAGTGTGGTTATTGATGCATTATCATAGCTTTTTGTTCCAAATTCTTCCATTGCGGCGGCCATGATTCTTTCATAGGTACGTCTGGTCTTTTCCTCTTTCCGCATATAGGCATCTCCCCTCTCTTTTTTGAGCGGCTGACTCCCTCTTTAATATCAGCCAACACTTATTGACTATATAGTCAATAAGTGTATATTACCATTTATAGACCACATAGTCAATATTCATCTTACAGCTGACGCATAAAAAAGACATCTTCCAGTGTCTGACACTGAACGATGTCCATAGGTTCATATCATTTCTTCATACTCCATTCCGACCAGGGTCAGCCCTTTGGCCGGAGCAGTCGGGCCGGCTGCCGCCCGGTCTTTCGCTTCCAGGATCTCTGTGATCTTTTCCGGCGGAATCTGGCCCATTCCCACGCTTATAAGGGTTCCTGCAATGATCCGCACCATATTGTAGAGAAAACCGTTTCCACGAATACAGATGGTGATCATTCCATCGCCCTGGCGGATCAGACGAAGTTCATAGATGGTCCGTACCGTATCCTTTACCTGGGTTCGGACATTGCAGAAACTCTTGAAATCGTGCTGCCCCACCAAGAGAGCCGCCGCCTGCTCCATTTTTCCAAGATCCAGATCAAAATAACAGAAATGGGCGTAGAGGCGCTCCATGGGCATTTCAATTTTTCGGTTTAAGATTTTATACTCATATGTTTTTATGCAGCTGCACCGTCTGGGATGCCAGTCAGGCGGCACTTCCTCTGAGGACTGAACGCGGATATCCTCTGGAAGGCGCTGATTTAAGGCCAGACAGATCCGATCTGCCGGCATACGGTGGCAGGTGTCAAAGACAGCCACATTTCCTCTGGCATGGACGCCGGAGTCGGTACGGCTGGCCCCGATCACCTCAATGGGTTCCCCCAGCAACTCTGTCAGTTTTTCATTTAAGATCTGCTCAATGGTGACGGCTCCCGGCTGCAGCTGCCAGCCGTGGTAGGCGGTGCCGTCGTATGCCACCCGCAGGCGGATCCGCTTTGTCATGTCATTTTCCTCCTACAGGTATACTCTGGATGCAATCATCACCACAAAATACAATGCAAAGATCATATACGCATCATGATCTCTCTGACTGTACCGCAGAGGTTTCATCTTGGTTCTTCCTTCACCTCCCCGGTAGCATCTGGCTTCCATTGCCATGGCAAGGTCTGTGGCGCGGCGGAAGGCAGAGATAAACAGCGGCACCAGAAGGGGAACCATGGCTTTTGCCTTCTGGATCAGGTTTCCTGTCTCAAAGTCAGCCCCCCGTGCCATCTGAGCCTTCATGATCTTGTCAGTCTCCTCTACCAGAATAGGAATAAAGCGCAGAGCGATGGACATCATCATGGCAATCTCATGAACCGGGATCTTCACTGCTTTTAAACAGCCCAGCCCCTTTTCCAGTCCGTCGGTCAGCTGGTTGGGAGTCGTGGTCAGTGTCATCAGCGAGGAGCCAATCACCAGATAGATCAGACGCACTGCCATAAAAGACGCCAGGCGGACGCCCTCTTTCGTAATCTTAAAAATCCACAGCTGGAAAATCGCCTCTCCCGGCGTCAGGAATAAATTAAAGCTGACACTGATCAGAAGCAGGATCACGATAGCCTTTAAGCCTCTCAGGATAAAGCGGACGGGCACCTGAGTCAGCCGGATCACAGCGGCCAGCACAGCGGTAGCGATAAGGTAGCCCCAGATATTATCAGCAATAAAAAGGGAGGCAATAAATACCATGGTCCCAAACAGTTTCGTCCTGGGATCTAAGAGATGGACAATGGAATCTGCGGGATAATACTGTCCTAAAGTCAGTTCTCTCAGCATTATTTTCCCTCCTTTTCCGCTTTTTTGCGCCACAGAGACAGGATCGCTTCTCTTGCCTCTTCCACAGTGGTGATAGATTCATCAATGGGAATCCCTCTGTCTTTTAAGTCATGAACCAGATAGGTGACCTGGGGGGCCGCAAGGCCCATGGCTTCCAGTTCCTTATAATGGGAAAATACTTCTCTGGGGGCGCCGTCAAAGACTTTTTTCCCATGGTTCATTACTAACAGGCGGTCTGCATACCGGGCCACGTCCTCCATACTGTGGGATACAAGGATGATGGTCATATGGCGTTCTGTATGGAGTCTTGCAATCTGATCCAGGATCTCATCCCTTCCTCTGGGGTCAAGCCCCGCCGTAGGCTCATCTAAGATCAGCACCTCCGGCTCCATGGCCAGCACTCCCGCAATAGCCACGCGGCGTTTCTGGCCTCCCGAAAGTTCAAACGGAGACCGCCTGTAATACGTTTCATCAAGCCCCGCCAGACGCAGCGCCTCCTTTGCCCGGACTTCTGCCTCTTCCTTAGAAAGTCCCTGGTTTTTGGGGCCGAAACACACATCCGTCAATACATCGATCTCAAACAGCTGGTGCTCCGGGTACTGAAATACCAGTCCCACCCTGGTACGCAACTGTTTCATATCATAGCCGTCCTCGTAAATGTTCGTTCCATTATAATAAAGAGCACCGGAGCTGGCCCTCATAAGGCCGTTTAAATGCTGGATCAGGGTGGATTTTCCGGAACCGGTATGGCCGATAATCCCCACAAATTCCCCATCCTGGATCTCGAAATTCACATCAAAGAGTGCGTGCTGCTCAAAGGCAGTCCCGCCTCCATATACATAATTTAAATCAACTGCTTTTATCGACATGGTCTATTCTCCTAACCGTTATCTGATGACGTCTGTGCCTCACTGTAAGCAGCAGACGCACATTTTCTCTATAAAAGGGGTAATAGCTCCTTCATCAGTTCCTCCCGGCCAAGTATGCCATCCGGCAGGGGCATCCCGGCCTCCTTAAGCTGAAAAGCCAGTTCTGTAACCTGAGGTACATCCAGCCCATAGGCTTTTAATTCCTTTACTCCTGCAAATATTTCCTTCGGACGGCCGTCCATGACGATCCTGCCGTCATCCATCACCACAATACGGTCTGCATCAATGGCCTCTTCCATATAATGCGTGATCAGAAGAACCGTGATCCCTTCTGACCGGTTTAACTGGCGGATGGTGCGGATCACCTCTTTTCTGCCGTTTGGATCCAGCATAGCCGTAGGCTCATCCAGGATAATGCACCTGGGCCGCATGGCCATAACGCCAGCAATAGCCACCCGCTGTTTCTGGCCTCCTGACAGCTTATTGGGAGACTGCTTCCGATAGGCCGTCATTCCCACTGCCTTTAAACTCTCGTCCACCCGTTTCCAGATTTCCTCTGTGGAAACGCCAATATTTTCCGGACCGAAGCCTACGTCCTCTTCCACAATATTTCCTATGATCTGGTTATCCGGGTTCTGAAAGACCATCCCGGCCGTTTTCCGCACATCCCAGATATGGTCATCATCCTTTGTATCCATCTCTCCCACCCACACAGTGCCCTCCGTAGGCAGGAGCAGACCGTTAATGTGCTTTGCCAGGGTGGACTTACCGGATCCATTGTGTCCTAAGATGGCTGTAAATGAGCCATCCTCTATATCCAGATCCACGCCGTCAATGGCGCGTTTTACCTCTTTGATCTTTTCCTCTTCATCATGTCTGATATACTCGTATATCAGCCTGGCTGTTTTTACGATTCCCATTGATTTCCTTTCATAAAAATGCCGTTATCTGTTCCGTTTTTCAATTTTAGTTGATATCAAACCATAAGTCAAGACCTCGTGTATACAAAAGGGGAGCAGCCCCTTTTCAGCCGCTCCCTTTAAGGGTATCTTATATTCGGTTAAAATGCCTTTTCAGGGATCCTGTTTCACAGGCTGCCAGGGAAATGCCTGCACTAATGCTGCCATACTCCATTGGCGTCCAGGACAAAACCGCTGATCGAAGTGCTTACAGCCTTGGAACCTTCTCCAGGATAGAAGTAATAATATTTTCCTTCGATCTGATACCAGCCTTCCACCATAACGCCGGAGGCATTGACAAAATAGGTTTTTCCGTTGATAGTAAGCCAACTGTTTGTGACCATGGAACCCTCCGGTCCGCCGTCATTGGGATTTAAGTAGTACCACACATTTCCTGACTTGAGCCATCCCTTCTTCATATCGCCGCTTTCGCCGAAATAATACCAGTAGTTGTTCTTCTTCTGCCAGCCCGTAAGCATACGGCCTGAGCTGTCAAAGAGATACCATTTGTCGTTCCATTTGAGCCAGTTATCCTTGATATAATTCCCGTCCGGGTATTTAAAATACCAGCTGTTCCCGTCCTGACGCCATCCCACATCGGTGGTTCCGCCGCCCGGAGTGGTGCTGCCGCCTGAAGTACCGTTTCCATTGTCCTGGCCCGTACCGTCGGAAACCTCGTCCTCATCAATGTATTTGCTGTCGGATTCTGTCCAGTCACTCTTCTTGCCGTAACGCTCCTGGGTATCAGAATGCGGAACTGTACGGACCTTAAACGTATAATCTCCCTCCTTAGTCATATAAGGATAAAAATTGTAGGATGTGCCTTTGTAATTCTCCAGCTTCTTCATCACCGTGGATCCTCTGTACAGGATCACATCATAGTAACCGGAAGTATCATCCGGCTCTTCCCAGGTAGCCTTTCCTTTTCCGCTGCCCCACTCGGCATTCTCCGGGGCCTCATAGGTACCCTTGACACCGTTGACTCTCAACACTACCTTTAAATCGCTGCCGCTCTTGCTGGCAGAAACAAATTCGCCTCCGCTGATGCTTACATTCCCGGAACTGTAGCTGCTGCGGAAACGATAATCATATTCACCGCTGGAGGAATAGTTTGGTTCCAGCCATACGGTAATCTTGGGCGTATCGCCGATGGATACGTCTTTATCGTTGCTCCACTCTGCAGATGCCACTTCATATTTATCCGACGTCGTATACACTTTTGTACCGGAATCATCCTTTGAGGTGCCTAAGCTGTCTCCGCTGTTGATCTCATCTCCTGCATCCAGATTTACCTCAACCTTCAATGAAATGCTTGTAATATACTTATAGTCCGCTGCCTGGGCTGTATACGGCACGGCTGCTGTCAATAAGACGGCTGTCAGCGCCAGACACAGAAGCCCTTTCATCCCCTTCATCGCAGTAACCTCCTTATCAGATCTCTTTTTCTTCTATCACCTGTTATTATTATAGTTCACCTTCCATGCCAACGTCAACTTACGATATTCTGACTATTCTGTCTAAATTCGTAACCATTCAGGATGGAGCCTCTTCTTGAATGCCCGAATCTGCCTGCGGACTGGCATCGGATCAAAGGATCAAAAAAGGCTGCAGATACATTTTACTGTATCTGCAGCCGCCTGCATAACTATATTCTGATTAAACTAACTCAAGCAGAACTTCCATAGCAGCGTCGCCCTTACGCTGTCCGATCTTTACGATTCTGGTGTATCCACCATTGCGGTCAACATACTTGGGAGCAACCTCATCAAATAACTTAGCAACCAGGTCGACAGACTTGGTGTTCTTCTTTCTGCCAGCCGCCTGAGCCGGAACCTCAGTTACGCCGTAAAGAACCTTTAACATCTGTCTTCTTGCATGAAGTCTGGAAGGCATATCCTTCTTGATTTCCTTCTCTACCTCATCATATACGGTAACCTTCTTGCCGTCTACAACTTCCTTCACGCGCTTACCGTCTTTGTCCTTGCGGGCAACCTTAGCGGTAACCTTAACAGTCTCGAAGTTATCCTTCTCTCTTACTGCCATTGCGATCAGGCCCTCAGCGACCTTGCGGATCTCCTTTGCACGGGTCTCGGTTGTCTTGATATGGCCATGGTATAACAGAGCCGTAACCTGGCTTCTGATCATAGCCTTTCTCTGATCGGATGTTCTTCCTAATTTTCTATATCCTGCCATTATTCATTTCCTCCATATCTGACGGAACACCTGCACCATGCTTCCTTGGACTTACTGGCTAAGGCGTTTTCTCCCGTCCTGTTTATTTTATAGTGGCAACCCGCGCCATGCTTCTTTGGACTTACTGGCTAAGGTCTGTTTATCTGTCTTAAGCCTCATCGCTGGGATTTAGCTGCAGGCCCAGCTCCTTTAACTTAGCCAGCACTTCCTCTAAGGACTTGCGGCCTAAGTTGCGAACCTTCATCATATCCTCAGAAGTGCGGTTGCACAGCTCTTCTACGGTATTGATTCCAGCTCTCTTCAGACAGTTGTAAGAACGAACGGAAAGCTCCAGTTCGTCAATATTCATCTCAAGCACTTTCTCTTTCTCGTTGTCTTCCTTCTCAACCATGATCTCAGCGCCCACAGCTACTTCGGAAAGGTCGATAAACAGATTTAAGTGCTCGCTTAATACCTTGGCAGCAAGGCTGACTGCCTCATCGGGAGCCAATGTGCCATTGGTGTAAACCTCCAGCGTCAGCTTGTCATAGTCAGTCTGCTGGCCCACACGGGTATTGGCAACTGCCATATTGACACGCTCAACAGGAGTATAAATAGAATCAACCGCGATCACGCCGATAGGCAGATCTGCGTTTTTATTCTTATCTGCGCTTACATAGCCGCGGCCCTTCGTGATCGTAAGTTCCATATAGAACTTGCTGTCTGCGCCGCCGCTTAAGGTTGCGATCACCTGATCGGGATTCATGATCTCGATATCAGCATCTGCCTGAATATCAGCAGCAGTGATCACGCCTTCGCCTTCAAATTCAATGTATGCAACTTTCGGCTCATCGGTATCGCTGTTGTTCTTGATCGCTAAGCTTTTGATGTTCATAATGATCTCAGTTACATCTTCCTTGACTCCTGGAATGGAACTGAACTCATGCAGGACACCATCGATTTTTACCTGACTCACTGCGGCTCCGGGTAAAGAAGAAAGCATGATCCTTCTTAAGGAATTGCCCAGTGTAGTACCGTAACCTCTCTCAAGTGGTTCAACTACAAACTTGCCGTATCTTTTGTCTTCTGAAATCTCTGCGATTTCAATGTTTGGTTTTTCAAAATCGAACACTAATAGCCCCTCCTTTTTTGGGTCTCTGTCAAATCTCGAGGGTTTAACACAGGGAAAACGCCTCTGAGGCAGTCCCTGCATACCGGTGCTTTCCAGCAAAGTACGCCTGTCCAAAAATAAGACAGGCATACCATAAATACTTTATATACAAACGGATTATTTGGAGTACAGCTCGACGATAAGCATCTCGTTTACAGGAACGTCGATCTCGTCTCTGGTTGGCAGCTCCTTAACGGTGCCGCGCAGGTTCTCCTGATCAGCCTCGATCCATGCAGGAACCATACGGCCTGCAGTTACTTCCAGGATATCCTTGTATCTCTGAGCAGACTTAAACTTCTCTTTGATCTCGATCACATCGCCAGCCTTAACCTGGTAAGACGGAATGTTTACCTGCTTGCCGTTTACTAAAACGTGCTTGTGGTCAACGATCTGTCTTGCCTCCTTGCGGGTACGTCCAAGGCCCATACGGAACAGTACGTTATCCAGTCTGCACTCCAGAAGGATCATCAGGTTGGTACCAACCATACCGTTCATCTTGGATGCCTTTGCATAGTAGTTGCGGAAAGGCTTCTCTAATACGCCGTAAATGAACTTTGCCTTCTGCTTCTCTCTTAACTGAAGACCATACTCGCTGATCTTCTTGTTTGCTCTCTTAGATTCTCTGTTAGACTTTTTATCGATTCCTAAATAGATTGGATCCAGTCCAAGGGATCTACATCTTTTAAGAACAGGAACTCTATCTACTGCCACTTTAATTACCTCCTAGATTAAAATCATCAGACTCTTCTGCGCTTTGGCGGACGGCATCCATTGTGAGGAACTGGAGTTACGTCCTTGATGCTGGTTACTTCCAGACCACATGCCTGAAGGGCACGGATCGCTGCTTCACGTCCTGAACCAGGACCTTTAACCATAACGTCTACTGACTTTAAGCCATGTATAAGGGCTGCCTTTGTAGCAGTTTCTGCTGCCATCTGAGCTGCATAAGGAGTAGATTTCCTTGAACCTCTAAATCCCAGACCACCGGCACTTG